>Ga0208041_1000256_pt1 | contig 60707 bp, 44 predicted proteins | sample AD_SCU002_MetaG_FD_184453 | JGI IMG/M metagenome (GOLD analysis project Ga0208041, IMG submission 184453) | Active sludge microbial communities of municipal wastewater-treating anaerobic digesters from China - AD_SCU002_MetaG (SPAdes) (version 2) | ecosystem: Engineered > Bioreactor > Anaerobic...
GCCAACATCACTAACACCACAGGTTTGGGTTAGGTCTTCGTCAATCACACCGTTACAGTTGTTGTCTTTATTATCACATATCTCTGGAACAGGATAAATAGCACCAATGCATTCAGACCAAGCGCCCCAAAAGCCATCAGTACCACAAGTCCTGGTTTTGGTGCCAAGTCTGCATTCGCCAATATTGCTATGACCGCAGGATTCGTTTTGAGTTACACCAGGAAGGCAGTCAAAACCATTGTCAATCTCACCATCGCAATCATCGTCTTTGCCGTTTGGCTCTTCTGGTTTTGGAAAGATGGCGGTGCAACCAACCCAAGAACCAGCACTACAGGTTTCAGTACCAAAGGTGCATTCGCCAACATCGGTTATTCCACATACCTGAAAAAGATTATCATCTATTAATCCGTTACAATCATTATCTTTATTGTCACAAACCTCAGGAACAGGATAAATAGCACCAATGCATTCAGACCAGTTATCCCAAATTCCTAATTCATTGCATACTCTTGATTTTGTTCCTGCTCTGCATTCACCTAATGGAGGACCTGTATAACCTTCCCAGCCACAAGAAACATTTTCTACACTTCCTGGTTGACACATTGGCTCTCCACAATCCTCAGGACAAGTTAAGGAGTTTTCATCAGGGTCACAAACGCCATCACCACAATAGCTAGGAGGTAAACCACAATCCTCAGGACAAGTTAAGGAGTTTTCATCAGGGTCACAAACGCCATCACCACAATAGCTAGGAGGTAAACCACAATCCTCAGGACAGGTTAAGGAGTTTTCATCAGGGTCACAAACGCCATCACCACAATAGCTAGGAGGTAAACCACAATCCTCAGGACAGGTTAAGGAGTTTTCATCAGGATCGCAAACGCCATCACCGCAATAGCTTGGTGGAAGACCGCAATCTTCAGGGCAGGTTAAAGAATTTTCATCAGCATTACAAACGCCATCACCACAATAGCTTGGTGGAAGACCGCAATCTTCAGGACAGGTTAAGGAGTTTTCATCAGCATTACAAACGCCATCACCGCAATAGCCAAAAGTTTGAAGAACAAAACTAGCATCATCATTCACCACGATATTTGAATCGATACTTGAATCTGTTTTAAACATTGAAAATAAATAACCGAATGGATTGTAGAAAAATGATAACAACCCAGACGACTTATTTACCTCAATTCCAGTACTAGAGAAACCAAAACTAACAAAAACAAAAAATACAATCATTATAGCCATAATTTTATAGTAACTTGATACTTGTTTCAATTTAAATCCCCCTAATTTTTTTGATAGTATGTTGAGCATGATAATAATCAAATAAACAAATTAAATGTACAAAAAAAACACATCACTATGGTTTTCGGACTTTGTCTTAATAAATTGGTACATTAAATAAAAGTAAAAATAAAAAAACTAAATCTAACTCACTTATCTCACTTATAGTTTTCAATTAAATATCTTAAAGTTCTATGGGCTTCTCCTCCATAAACTCTGTTATCAAATTTCAGGTGAGTGGCCCTATTATCAAACTCAGAATTTCCTACCTTGTAAGGAGCAATACCATCTTCTTTATCAAAATCATATTCAATGTATAGATTGGTTTTATCTTCTTTATCCTTCCATAGTACAAGTCTCACTACAGAAGAAGCAATTTCATCATTTTTGAGTCTGCCTGACAATACTTGATATACTTCATCTGAATTCCAAATGTCTTCTTTTGATATAATGTGTCCCATTGAATCCTTTCCGGCACTATTAATTATAACTTTATTATCCAAGAATCCACCAACGCTGGCAACAACATTTCTTGGACTTTTTCCACAAATTATATCTAAAAATCCTCCCTCCTTAACTAGCTCGTCTCTCACATAAGATGGCATTCCACCATCAAATTCAAAGTATAGTGGTTCCCTAAGGGTAGGGTCTACAGAAGGTGCTAAATACAAGAGCTCTTTCTTAGCTTTCTCTTCTAAAGTTTCTAATTTTTGAGGTATCCCTGAAATAGTTTCTTCAACAACATCTCCAGTTTTTCTAAAAAGATCACCAAATTTTTCAGCTAACTTCGAATAGTCGCAGCCTGACAATGTTAATACTGAAGCTAACGTTGCCACAGGAATAACAACATATTTCTCAAGTGCCTTTTTTACCGCTGATCTAGACTCCCCATCATTTTCCATTTTTTATCCCTCGCATTATTTTATACATAAACAAAAATACAAAAAGTTTAAAATGTAAAATACTACTGCGAAGTAGATAATTATTTAAATAGTTTTCCATATACAAGAAGAGATTTAGAAAAAACACAATTTTAAAAAATATTACAATATAAACAACTTCTATTTTGAGTAGGTTGTAATTCTATTAAAAAAACCTTCAGAAATCATTCAGCAATCTCACAATCATCAACAAACCCATCCGAGTTCAAATCCACTCCTATTACTACTTTTGCTAAAACCCTTGGGTCATAAATATTTCCTTTTTTAATCTCGTTAAAATGTTTTAGAAAAGCAAGGATTGCACTCTTTGTCCCAGAAAACCTTTTTCCTGCAAGAATCAAGATTTTATGACCTTTTGAAAATGGATTATTCTCTTTTACTATTATTCCTGTTTCATCATCATAATATACTTTGTTTGAGAGCTTAGAATATACACTTAACCCTTCTTTTCTCTGAAAATTGATAGGAAGGCTTGAGTTAAATATTTCGCATACCTTGTTTACTATGGGTCCACCAATTATAATTAGATTAGATTTCAGATCGCTTTCCCTTGTCTCTGTGTCAAGCATTACTATTGGCTGTGGAACAAAGTTGAGAAAAGTTCCTAAAAATAATGCAAAATCTATTCCATAATAGCCATCTCTAGATCTTGCTTTTTCAGGTCCGTGAGGTTCTGGACTGCCTACTATAATTTTTGCATTTAGTTTTCCGTTAAGAACAAAGGGCTCAAGATACTCTGATTTGTTTTGGAATGAAACATCGTTTGTTTTTTTAAATTCCCCAAAAGGTATCAAAAATGAAGCTGAAGTTGCTTGATAGTACTTTTGAAGTGAGCCATTAACTTTTTGAGTCTTTACTACTTTTACTAATCTTGAAATAGCCATCTTGTGTATATAGTAATAGATCTTTTGTTCTGAAACTTTTAATTTTTGGGAAAGTTGTGATACGTTCAAGCTTTCGTTGCTTGTTAAGGATAATATATCCATTGAAATCTTTGATCCAATTACATTTGCGCCTTTCAAATCTATTATAGAAGTTTCTAAGGTTTTTATTGTTTCTTTTTCTTTTTTTACAACATACATAATGATTCGCCCCTTTTTAGTTACTATTTTAAAACTAGTATTTTAATCTATTGATTATTTAATTTTATTGTCTATAAAAGCAACATATAAGATTGTTTGAAGAGTATTATTAAAAATTTAAAACAGAAAGATATTAATATAAGATATATGCTCCAATCAATATATTAGAATTGGGGGGAAGACAAATGATAGGGAGTTTTAGAAAAGAAGAATTCAGTAAGATATATACGACTTTTTTGAGAGAAAAACCAGTTGAGATGATTTTATTTTTGAAGAATGCAAAGGGTGCAACTTATTCATCAGTGCTTGCCAAAAACGCTGATTGTACATATTCTCATGTGGTAAAGGTTTTAAAGGAAATGGAGAAGGAAGGTATTGTTGTTTTTAATAAACAAGGAAGACTAAAGCTTTTATCTCTTACTAAGAAAGGTCAAGAACTTGCAGAGATGTTTGATAGGATAAAAAAATTATTAAGCAGTGATTCTAAAGAGTAGAATCTTAAACGCAAGAAATTTTGTTTTTTTACTTTAATTTTTAAATTATTAATTCTTTTTAGTCTTTAATTACTTCGTGAGATAGATCGGCAGTTATGCCGAGAGGTTTTTCATTTTTAAGTTCTTTAATTTCTAAGGCGTTTAGTAAGAAAAAATCAACAACCTCTCCCTAAAAGGCGAGGTCTGTTGGTAATATGAAAGCATGCGCTGTATTAAAGCGAGGTTGTTGATTACAAAAAACGTACTAAGTCCTATTGTTGAAACATGAGGTATCCTTTTCTATTGATAAAATAAATGGCAAATTGACAAAGAAGGATTTTACAAAAATTTTAACCTCAACTATCTGCGATATAGCTAAGTATTTATGCCAAGGGTTTTCATAATAAACTTTTTTGGATAGAAAAAAAATTTTGAATAGTAAGAAAATTTTGGATAGTAAGAAAATTTTGAATAAAAAGAAAAAAAAGAATGCCCTTGAAGAAAGTTTTTGGGCATTCAATTGGGGGACTTGGGGGACTTATTCAAGAATTTCAATTCCTAGCATATCCTCTTTTAGGTTTTTAACAGATTCCTTTTTTAAGCAGATCTCTTCCTTGGTTTGTCCATGACCTAATATCCATGGTGATGTTACACCTGTAATTATTGTCATTACTGTTAGTTTACCAGACATGTCATCTGTAACTCTTGCACCCCAGATTACATTTGCATCAGGGTCAAGACTTTCTGTTACTAGCTCTCCAATTTTACTAACCTCTTCAAGTGTCAAATCAGGACCACCGTGTATATGGATTAAAGCACCTGTTGCACCATCATATCTTATATCAAGCAAAGGGTTTAGTAAGGCACCTTTTACTGCTTCTGGAACCCTGTTTTTTGTATCTGATGAACCTACTCCAATTACTGCAACACCGCTATTTGACATTATAGCCTTTACATCAGCAAAGTCTAGATTAACAAGTGAAGGAACTGATATTGTTTCTACGATGCCTTTTATCATTGTAGATACAAGCTCATTTGCTACAGCAAATGCCTGAGCAATTGGAAGATTTCCTGCAATTTTTACCAATCTGTTATTATCAATTACAACAACTGTATCACAAAAGCCTCTTAGTTTTTGAAGCCCATATTCTGCTTTATCCACTCTTGCTCGTTCAATATCAAATGGCATGGTTACTGTTCCTATTACGATTGCACCAATCTCTTTTGCAACTTTAGCAACCACAGGAGCAGAACCTGTTCCTGTTCCTCCACCCATTCCTGCACAGACAAATACCATGTCTGCACCTCTAAGCATATCCTTAACCTCGTTAATTGTCTCATTTGCAGCCTCTTCACCTTTTTTTGGGAAGCCACCGCAACCAAGACCTTTAGTAATATCCTTACCTATGAGCACTTTTCTATCTGCTTGTATTATATTGAGATGTTGCTGATCTGTGTTTATTGCATAAATCTCTGCACCATCCACACCTTTATTATATAGCCAAGAAATCATATTGTTTCCTGCGCCACCACATCCTATTACTTTTATATTAGCTTTTCCTACATTTACTCCTTGAAACAAATCTACACTTTCAGCCGCTTTTTTCAAAAATTCCATTTTTGTCTCCCCCTCTTGTTAGGTTTTTTTTGCTCATAGGTCTTTTAGGCGTATTGGCAGATAAACATTGGCGCATATATTTCATCGAACATATACTTACTAAAAGATATTTTAAAATAAATATATATAATTATATCCTTTTAGTAACAACAATGTTTATAAGCATGTTAGCTTCATAAACCTTTTAGAAGTGTTTAACCCAAAACATTCACACAATATTTTTCGTTATTAGTGCTTACCGATTTGGCGATCAGGTTGCACATTAAAAGATTCTCGAAATAGTTTGTTTAACCCCTTAAACAAATAGTTTCATTGCTAAGGGGATATATAAATCTTTGGATAGTGTTAGCTATATTTGCAAAAATATATTTCTTATAAAAGATATTGCGCAAGATAGTCAATTCTTTTTTTTCGTCGATATCACAAAAAAGAAACTATTAAAAATAAGGCGCATTAACACTTTTGTGTAAATTCAAAATGACACTAAATCTGATAGGAATTGGGCTTGGAGATAAGAATGATATAACCCTCAAAGGACTTGAGATTATTAAAAAAAGTAATTTTGTTTTTTTGGATTCTTATACGTCTATGTTAGTTAAAGAGGATATAAATGAGCTTGAGTTAATCTATCAAAAAAAAATTATAGTTTGCGACAGGGAAAAAATAGAGTCTGATGATAATGTTATTCTAAATTATTCTCAAAAAAACGAGGTATCGCTTTTGATTATAGGGGATGTATTTGTAGCAACAACCCATATAGATCTTTTTCTAAGAGCAAAAAAGCTAGGGATTAAGGTTAATGTCATAAATAATTCTTCAATATTAACAGCTGTGGGTGTTACAGGGCTTTCTTTATACAAGTTTGGGCATATTGGTTCTATAGTGTTTCCCGAGGAGAATTGGCTTCCAAAGACCCCTTATGATATACTTATAAAAAATCAAAGTGTTGAGCTTCATACATTATTTTTGCTTGACATTAAAAGGAATGAATCTGTATTAAAAAACTACGATTCTAAAGATAGTAAAAAAATTACAAGGTTTATGACTATTAAACAGGCACTAGAGATCTTATTATTGATAGAAGATAAAGAGAAAAAAGGGATAATTTCTAAGGATACTTATTGCATAGGAATTGCCAGACTTGGTTTTAACACCCAAAAGATTGTGTATGGACCAATACATCAGATTAAAGAGATTGATTTTGGATCTCCTCTACATTGCCTTATTTTTCCATCAAGACTCCATTTTATTGAAGAAGAGGCCCTTATGCATTATTTGGTTAAGTAATACGTTTTCTAAAGAAAATAAATATTCATTTTTTAGCTTAATTTAAAGAATAGAGGAGAAATTCTTGGATATTCAAATTTGGAAAGGTGTTCCAAAAAGGAAAAGGTGTTCCAAAAAAGAAATGTTTAAATAATCCAAGTAAAAATAGTGAAATATGGATAATGATGAGATTAAAGGTAGTTTAAAGTCACTAATTGTTGGCTTGGTTGATAAAAAGTTACTTGGAGTCTTAGAGGTATTTTTTGAGAATCCAAAAGAAAAATTTTATCTAAAACAAATTTCTAATGTTACAGGAGTAAGCAATACTTCAACATATAGGATTGTAAAGAGATTATGTAAAATGGGTATTTTAAGGGAAGAAATTGTTGGTCCAACTAAACTTTATTTAATTTCTGAGAAAAAGGAGGTAATTATGCTCTCAGAGTTATTTAAGCCTAAAAAGAGTGTTAACCAAATGATAAAAGAGCAGTTTTCAATTGTTCAAGGAATTGATTATATTGTTATGTATGGAAAAGCGCAAAATGGAAAAGCTACAGTTTTTTTGATTGGACCAACACCAAATAACAAGGAGATTGAATCTGCCAAAGATAAGATTGAAAAGACTAGTGGCGTTCTTATTAATTACATAACACTTACCGATGTTCAGTTTAATCAGATGAGTAGGCTTGGATTGTACCCTGAAGAGAAACGTATAATCTGGAAAAAGGACTAGCTATAAATAACAAGATTACAATAAGATTATTATTAGAAATATTAGCTGGTGTATTTAATTTTTTGGGAATGTTTTCATTTAAAGGCTAAAGACCCAATTATTTTACATTGATAAAAGGACTTAAAATACTGAAGTGTGTGAAATGATTAAGGAGTTTATCAGGACTCAAAAATCTTAATATGTTAATTCATTAAGCTTTGATAATTTTTCTGCAGTTTCTTTGTTGCCTATTTTGTATTTTTGAAAGAATGTAAAAAGATTTTCAAAATCTCTTTTGAACAGATAAGCTCCGCTTTTTGTTTCTAAAGATATTGTATGAGAAAAATCTATAAAATATGGAAGACCTGATTTAACTAAGATATTAAAGGCAGATAGATCGCCATGTGCAAGCCCTGCTTTTTTTAGCCTGCCAAGATATCCAAAGCTTTTTTTAAATAGTTTTTCGTTGAAGGTTTTGGTTTGATTGGATAACTCAATATCTTTTAATTTGGGAGAAGGAACACCTAATGTTTCTATTGACTGCATCACTAATACATTGTTTTTAACAATATATGGTTTTGGGCAGGCAACGTGGGCTTCCCTCGCTAATGAGAGATTTTTTGCTTCTCTTTTTGCCCACGCAAGGATTGTTTTTCTTTTGTTTCCAGAGATTGCTGAGAATCTTAAATCATCTTGTATATAAAAAAGCATTTTGTTGAAATCTGCAGTCTCAAGGCAATGTATTTTTACAACAACATTTTCTTTTGTTTGTTCCCTTTTTGCTAAGAATACATGGGATTCTTTGCCTTCAGATATAGGACTTAGGGTTTCAATGTTAAAAAAGCCCGAAGAATCAAGGTCTTTTAGTGTATTTATAGTAAATCTATCAAATACGCCGTTTCTTGTCTTAAACTCCTCTTTCATAAAATATAATAATACCTATCTGTTTTTAAACTTTGAGAATTTTTCCCTGAGAATGTTTATTTTAAAAAAAGTAAAGAAAAAAAAATAGGTCTTACTTCCTAAAGAGTAAACTTAGCATCAAGATTACCATTATTCCTAAAAGTACTACTGCCGCGATTAATATTCCAAGGAATAAATTTGTTTCTGTAAATGGCTTTTCCCGTACAACTGTTGGAGTTGGTGTTGGAGTTACTGGAGTAGTTGGTGTTGGTGTTGGAGTTACTGGAGTAGTTGGTGTTGGTGTTGGGGTTATATCACAAAGCACTCTTATCTGAAATGTTTTTGATTGTGATACCTCTTTTCTTCCCGCTGAATATGTTTCAAGAACTACGTTATGAATTCCTTCTTTTGTTGCACGAACAGGAACTGATGTACTAACCGCATACCTGCTCTTTGTATCATATGGATCATTTGTCAATTCTATATCGCTTTTTTGGTAGTTGATTCCAAGTTCACTTGAAGTTACTTTAAACACTAAGTCATCTATTCTGTTTCGGCCCATATTTTCAATCAAAGCATCGATGTAAATTAGTGCATCTTGGTTGCAAAAGATTGTTTGAGGAGATACATCTGATCTTGTCAAGGATATTGCATAAGAGTCTTTTCTAACTGTCATATCAAAGAAATAATCTTCTTCATAATAAGCTCCTTCTTCATCATATCCTTTAATTGTTATAAACAAATCATAAACCTCGGCCTCAATCCTTGTTGGAACCTGAAAGCTTATGCTCATCCTTCCAGTTTTAACAGGTCTTATGTCTATTTCATCTGATTCTTCATCAAAGTCATCGTCCCCCTCATCTAAGAGTGAAGGAATTAAAAGATTAAAGTAAACATCTTCTAAATTAACCCCGTCATTATAAAAATTCTTGACTTCTACATATACTGTTACATCATCCCCAGGTTTTACCCTAAAAGTTGAACCACCCAAAAGGTCAATTCTTGAATCGTCAGGTGTATTCGCATAAATTTTTGTTACTTCTATTCTTGAAGGTCTTTCTCTTACGCTTAGATTAAATTCTTGATATGCAACGCCACCCTTTCCATCACTTGCAGATATTTTTACTAGATGAGTTCCGCTTAGGTTTGGTGCAGTCCATTTGAGAATTCCTTTGCTATCAGTTGAATTCATAACCATTCCTGCAGGTCCTTGAATTAAGACATAAGCTATCTCATCACCATCAGGGTCTTCTGCTATTGCATTATAAGTATATATTTCTTCAACATACATTGATTTAACAGGAGTGCTTTTGAATACAGGGTCTCTGTTTACATCCATTACAGTTATTTGAAAATCTTTTGTGTCTATTGTGGTTCCGTCATTAGCTGTGATGGTTACTGTGTATGTTCCTGCTTGATTAAATGCAGGAGTCCACTTAAATTCGCCTGTTGCAGCGTTAAATACTGCCCCTGTTGCATTGGTTTCAATCCCCAAGGTTACAGCACTTACATTTCCAGCGTATGTAACCACTAAAGCTAGTTCTTCGCCTTCGTTGATTATTTTATCTGTTATTGGAGTTATCATTAAAGCCGCCAAAACACTTTGCGACATCAATAATATCCCTAATACTGTCAGCATAACTAATAGAGTCTTTTTCATTTTTTACCCCCCATCATAAATGTGTAGTGACTGTGGAGTGGTATTGATATTTAAATGTTTCTATACAACTGAACATTTTTATGCTAAGAAATTGGATTTGCAAGCAATTTTACAAAGAGTAATCTTAAAAGTGTGTTTGTTAGTGGTAGTGCTATTAGAAAGATTATTATCGATATTGAAGATAATAAAAGTATTACAAAATAAGATATTAGCTGAATGATTGTTATTAAAAATAATGGGAGTATTATTTTTTCAATATTTTGAGATGTTTTTTTAAATGACTTGATCCTAATAAGGTTTATTGTGTTTAGTGATAGTATTAGTATTATAAACAAGAGTAATACTAAAAATGGAATTTTAGAGGATAGATTTATTAGTAATGAGAAAAGGATTACTGTTACAAATATTATTATTGAGTAAAGGTAGAATGGAATTATTTTTCTTGTTTTTTTTAAAATAATCTTATATTGAATCCATCTAATCCCTGGAAGGGATACTAAAAATGCAATTATTAATGATAGGAGTATGTAGAATATTCCAGTATATTTGTCAATTTGAGATTTGAAGGATTTCATTACCAAAACACTTACTTCACTTTGAGCTTCAAGTAAGGTTGATAGCTGAGCTAATGAAGAGAAGATAGGGTATATTGATGAGATAAAAGCTTTGTAAAGTAGAATCATTGAAACGATTATTCCAAGGTCTATTAAAAAGGTAAAGAAAATCTTTTTAACAGTTTGCGCATCCATTAACCTCACCGCCAAATTCTATTTCGCCAAAGTTTATGTTCATGTTGTTTTGACTGGGGTCACCATCAAAGAAATTATTGCAGAGTTGATTTGAGTTTGATATTAATGCAAATCTTAATTCTTTTATGTAATCGTTTGTATTAAAGAATCTTAAGCAAATCTTTTGATAGTCTTTTTTTGAGTAAAATGCTATTGGATTTGTTTTTGAGGTTGCGTATTTATTTTTTATGTTTATCCAAGTGTCTGGTTTTTTATCGTTATTTAGGTCAAGATATTCTTTGTTTCCGGAGTTATCATATAATTCTATTGTGAAATTCATCTGCTTTGTAAGGGATTCTGTTGTTGGGTTTAATGCAAATGTGATTTTGTAAAGGTTTAGTTCAGGTGATATTTTTAGTTTTTCTCCTTCGATATGCGAACCTATTGCACCTTTTGCACCGGAGATTCCACTGCTATCAAGATTAACACACCAAAGTTTTCTACAAAATGATGATTCCCAGTTCCCACCAAAGATTTGGGCACCTTCAGGCCAAGTTTTTTCTAGTTTGCCCCAGAATGGAGTTGAGAAAAATGATATGCCTAAGGTTTTGTCAAGCCATGTTCCTGCCATGCTACCAAGGTCTGCGAATGCCACAGTATTTCTCACAAATCGTGCAATATCGATAGTAAGGGTTTGGGGCGCAGTGTCTTTTTCCTTTGAGACACAAGCTTTGCCCTCCTCTTCACATTGATTTTGTTCAGATTTGCAACTACCTCCTCCTATAATCCCTTTATTTTTACTACATATACCCTCCTCACACACAAGACAGGGATTACGGCAGGTTAATCCGCTTTTTCGGCACTCATTATTAATTGGATCGCAAACAAAATTAGGATCATTTCTAGGATTATCTATACAAACCCCACTTTCGCAGATTAAACAACCTGCCTTTGTAGATACAATCTCAGGACAGTCACCACAATCGTATGTGTTTCCATTATACTCAACAGAACCACAATCAGTGTTGGCACAAACAATCTTAGGATCTATAAACTTACAGACTCCACTGATACATTCATAACCCCCCGTACATATGTTTTTACACCCCCCACAATTGTTCATATCGGTCTGCACATTAATACATTCACCATTACAACACTTTTCGTCTGTTGCACATTCGGAGTGTTTTGTACATTCTTGACCTTGAACGAATTGAATGCCTGAAGAGCAAGCTAAAATTATAACAGCTAACGCAAAGCAAAACAGCCAAAAATATATTCGATGAAAATCCCATTTCAATGTTTCATTTTTCTTCATCATTCTTCACCATTTAAATGAAATCTAATCAAAAAATCGTACAAATTGCCTTAAAATCATGTTTATCATATCAAAAAAATAACATCAATTAAATCATATCAAAAGCCATATCAATAAGCATCTGTCGTGTTATAATCTAATCAAACTTATCCTATCATATCGAAGTATATCGATTTTGTATGGCATCTGCCTGATAGCACATCACACACGGTGCAATCCGCTCTATACTTTCCTTTTATTCCATAGCCTTTAATAAACCTGTTGCCCATATTAATCTTTGTTACAAAAGGCACATATTTCAAATCATAATAAATTGGGACTTGTTCGCGGAACTGATAGCTATTTGGTTGTGAGATATCTTCAACCATCTTTCCTGTGGAATCATAAATTGTTAAATTTCCATCCAAATGAATGTATTGATATTCACCCCAAATATTTGATGAATATCCTGAAACGTTTACAAACAGTGAAATACTGTCTCCCCAATAAAACTCTATTGTGGGTTCTTTTAAAAAATAAAAATTGCCTGTTTGAAGCGAATAATTGCTTACAAAAAAGATATCTGAAATAAGCCCATCCCCGCCCTTTTGGATTGTGGGGCTAGGCGTTGGCTTTACACCCAGCTCAATGGGTTTTTGAGGCAGACTGTTTAATACGAGTATCATAATAGTAATTATAACACCCAATAAAAGCACAGCTAATGCGAACAAAGCCATTCTTTTTTTTTTATCCTGAAAGTTTACCTCCGAAAGCATTATCAACTATTCCTCTAGGTATTTTGAGTACTTATCTATCACATTTGTGCAAGTTGCTGTTCTACCATTAACAATTCTATTAAAATCCAATTTATTTGCCTGCCCTCTTGTAACCTCTTCAAATATCGCAATAGCCTCTTGAGCAATTGCTTTAACTGCACAAAGGTTTGGAACAAAAGGTACTAAACTACCGCCCCACTCACATAAAACCCCTGCAAGCAATCCTGTTGCAAGGCTTGTTGGGTCATTAAATAAGGTTACCATCCCTGGCAAGAACTCTTGATTTAGATAACTTGCAAAAGGTATCATTGCTAAAACCTCACCAGTAACCATTTTGCAAGTTGAATATCCTTGCAAAATATCACATTGATACATCGGAAAACCCTGTTCAAGACTTTCTCCATAACACTCTACAACCATACACTGGCTTGTAAGATGATTATTAAGTGAGTTTAAAATAGTTCTTGGACAAAATGTTAATACCCCATAGATAAGACTATCACCAAACACAGGAACATTATCAAAAGATACATCCCAGTTTTCATTAGACAACTTATTCGAGAAAGCTTCTTGAATATTCTCTTCCCATTGTTTGTCAAACTTTTTTTTATCGGTATCAACTTTAAGTTCTATTTTTTTGTCATTTTCTCCATCGACAGGTTCAACACTTATTGTTCCATTGCAAGCCATGATATTACAAAATGGTTCCATCTGAAACCCTAGTTTTTCAACGTATCCAAAAGTTGTCTCTGTTATACCACTGAAAACTTCATCTATTGGAATCGTCCCTGGAAGAAGCGCTCCAAGCGTTGCAGCAGTCGCTTCTCCAAGTTTTGGCCTTCCAACCAATTCTAGTGCGGTAGTTACTATACTTGCAACAGTTACAGTATTTTGATACACCTTGCAAACCATCTCAGAAGCCAAAACCACCCCATTTGCAACCTTCATTATGTCAGTTAAAAATTGTATCTCTTCAAGTTTAGTTCTAAACTTCTCTGTTGCTTCGCTTTTTGTAAGTCCTGAAAACCCTTCAAAAACGGGAACAGTAAAATTAAATTGTTTGATTTCAGGAAACTTAGAAAGCATTACACCAAACTTAGAATGAATCTTTGTATATATCTCAACATCACAAATAACCTCTATACCCTGAGAACTAATCTCTCCTTTCTCAAGATAAAACACAGCAGGAACAGAGATTGAATTACCAACTGTTGCAGGTAAAAACACATCAATACTCTTTTGTTTAAAACCACTTTGAGTACATTTTAATATATTAAATCTGGATAAAGAATACTCATCAGCTATTGCCTTAGACTCAAGGTTTATATTCACAAAAAACTGCTGAGCTAACACATTTCCAAGGGTTGCATCAAGACCAGGCCTCATCACATCAACACTTGATATATCCCAATAATCAGGTTTTGGTCCCATATGAGGTACATTTACTAAGACTTTTTCCTCAAATGTAACTGAATTATTTACCAAATCCGTAAGGATGATTTTAGCAAATCCTTTTGCTCCAGAAATAAGATTAGGAATCTCAACAACACAATTCCAAAACCCTTGGGCTTCACTACAGCTAAGCTTTGACGCATTTGACCTTGATATTTCTGAAAAATTACCAACAATAAAAACCGCTGTCTCATCTCTTACCCTAAAAGTAATAATAGCACTATCCCCGCCATTTAAATCTTCTAAACCTTTATCTGATTTTACTAACACACTTTGCTCCTCTAAAACTGGGGGGGACGTGTCAATTACAAAGCCATCAGCGTAGGCAAATTCAATCTTATTCCCTAAAGCATCTGATGTATCGGGATGAACCTTTATTTGAACTGAAGAGCCGGTTGGAAGAGTAGTTTTTACATTCTCAAAATAACATCCTGATAAATCACAAGAACTTGCAACAATCCTTGCAGGCCCTCCTAATTCTGTTAAATCTAAAAACACATTCTCCGCTAATATCCCTGATTTATCATCACTTATCTTTAAAATAATAGTGCTACTCTTACCTAGAAAAGAGACGCCTTGGTGTTTGCCATATCCTGATACAATCTCTGAGACACTTGGGCCTATTGAATCTATTTGAACTTGCTTTGAAACTTGGGATTGGGCTGAATTCTTAGCAATATCCTCTACGACTACCTTTAAATTAAATGTTTTTGATTCTTGAATAGATACATCTAAATTCTCCCATCTGCATCTTAATCCTTGAGAGATCTCTTCACAGAAGTTGGGAGTGATCTCATTGAAACTAGGAACTAATTCTGAGAAATACCCTTTTATATCCTCTTTTTTAATTATGTTGTCATCAGTAATATTTACTACTATAACCAAAGGATAACTAACAGACTGCCTTGCATAATTAAAAGGAATTAATGAATCTGAATTTGGGTTTTTTCTAAATAGCTCAATCCCACTTATAACAGGAGCAGTTGTGTCTATAATAATGTCTTTACAAAAAGGCTCCTTTGAAACTGTTCCTAGGCTATCATTTCCAATCACACAAATCTCACCTGTTGAAAGTTGAGTTGATGAAAGTGTGATCTCACCAGAATAAGAACACTCTTTTGAGTTAATTGGTATTTTTTTTAAAGGCGCATTGGGATTTAACTGATATACTAATAGTTCTGAAATTCCTGAACAAAAAGTTCCACCCTCAACACCTTGGTCTAAAGCCGATACACTAATGGTTAGCTCTTCACCTTTACCTATTGCTGGTGGCAAACCCTCTAAGCTAAGTATTTTTGGACCAATTCCATCAACAATAACATCCTTTGATTTTGTTGCTAAAACATTTCCTGCAGTTTTTATATCGATTTTGTAGGTTGCAATTGGAGATGAAACAGAGGTTTTCTGAGTGGTTAGATTGCACAAGAAATTCTTTTCAGATATCTTCTTACAAGAGGGTTCTATTGGAAAATCATTAAGAAATATTGTTTCAATTGGAATCTCATTTGCACTAAAATCTATGATAGATATATTAAACCTTAAAGAGTCATGGATTTTTCTAAAAGACTCTAAGCCATTTTCCCCAACAACCTTAAAATCCACCTCAACTGACTTTGCTAAGGGAATGAGAACAAAAACAGCCATAATCATTATTGCTAAAAACATTCTTTGTCTTTTCATTTTTTACCATCACCCTCTGATTTTAGGGATTAAATCATTTGAGTATTTCCTTGATAGTTCTCCAGTCATCCCCAAAAGCTCTAGCTTATCATAGCTATCTATTAAACCTATATCAAGCATGTAAACCTCAATCATAGTATCCTTTGTTATCGTTTTGGGGAAGTATTCAAAGACTGCACTGTTCTCATTAAGCTCTATTTGACCTGTCATTGTTGTATTCATCTCTATTTCTGGCAAAACTATCTCTGATACACATACTGGCTCTAGACCAATACATATATTTTTTTCAGGAACAACATTTTTCTTGAAATTGATAATATATCCACTTACCCTATAACTTCCAGGTACAAGTGTTACATTTTCAAAGCCTTGAACTGAGCCGTTAATCGTTGCAAACGAAATAAATTCAGATTCCCCAAACTCAGGAATCCTTTCAAGCGAAACATAAGCAAAATCATCATTTGAAAGCGGTTGTGGGAATGTGTTTATTTCATTACCATCATAATTTATTTTTTTAACGCTAAGTTTAATTGTAGAGATTTTATATAGATTCACAACCACATTTTCAGAAGAATCAGGTTCTACTAATACAAATGCGTCTTTTGAAAAATATCCCTCTTTATGCGCAGTTATAAAACCAAGTGCAGATGGCAACTTAGTTTCAAGATATCCATTTTTTCCTGTATTTCCCAAAGGACAACTCTCTCCTCCTGAGCTGAAATAGAGTTCAGCATCAAATATTGGGTTGTTATTTTCATCAACTACATTAATAGTATAATCACCTGATTGGACATTTGATTCTTGACAAAACATACTTTCTTTGCTTTGCAAATCAAAAAAATTTGAATCAGGGGTTAATGGCTCGCTGTTTCTAACATTTAATTCCATAGCGAAATTAAAGGTAAAACCTTCCCCACCTAAAGCGTTTTCATTCCTTAAAGAGACTACCAAAGGATATGATAGATCATAAGGTGTAGCATACATTGAAAAAGCAGAAACATATGGTATCAAATTAAGATATTTGACATTTCCAAAGTTTATTGTTCTTGGTCCGATTAAATATTCTCCACCAAAACTTGCATAGGAGTTCCAACTAGGGTCATAAAAAATATTGTAATCAAGCTCATCTAAACCTACCTTATCAGGGATGTCTAAAACAAAACCTTTAAAGTAAAGGTCATCAAGTCTTGTTTTGCCGATTATATCTCTTTGGTTTTTTGAACCATTTAGCTGAAATACTGAGTTATATTGTAAAAATAACTTTGATATTTTTTCCTTAACATCACTTGATTGCCAATATATCGGAGTTTGAAAGCCCAAAGCAAGGTCTGAGAAAGGAGGAAGCTTATCTGTTGACCTTCCTGAGTTTACAGAAATCATATCAAGTAATCTCTTTTCAAAGAACTGGTATTTTGCTTGCATTGCAGAGATTTCAAGTGCAGTCTTATATATTTCAAATAGAGGTAAATCAAGGTCTGTTTTAAAAGAGCTTATGCTGTATTCCTTGTTATTTGATAATTTTTTAAGTAACAATGGATATTCCAGATTTATTACAATCCCATTTTTCCTTATTACTGTTTTGACATTAGGCATATCTTGTGGGGTTATCTTAAAGCTTTGATCATTTTGAAGTGTCTCTTGAGAAAAAGCCTCAACACACTCCATGACCTTTTGCCTAATTATATAATTCATGTTCTCTTCAATCATAGAAAGTGTTGGAACATTTGATTCAAATTCACAGCTATTTTTACAAGCATTTGGAGAACTCATGTGTAACCAATATGGAACAAAATAACCACTTCCTTTTGGAAAGTAAACTCCTTGGGAAAGTGTTGGTTCATTTGGTATTATCATAAACTTTCCTAGATCATAATTCGTATACCCTCCTAGATAACCAATCTCTTTAACAGCGCTTTTTGAAGCATCGTTAAGACAACTCTCCACATATATCGCTACAGGAGATACCTCAGTTCCACTATAAGGACTTTTAAAGCTATTATTCATAAAAAAGAATATTGCGATAATTAATGAAAACACTATTATCACTGCAAGCACCACATAAAGTGTTACCTGAGCTTTTTTAGGAGACCTATCAAATGGGCAAATGTTTTTAGAACTTTTTTCATATTTTTTCAGGTATGAATTATTCCTATATATTTTGTTGATTTTAACCATCAAACCACCATTTGTTTATTTTTGCGAGATTTTTTTTTGAAAAGAAATCTCTTTTCTGTGGATTCTTTTTTGGATTCTTTATTGGATTCTTTATTAATCCCATTGATTTCATGAAATCCAGCATCACTTCGCCTACTTTGGCCTTTTAAGCCAAAGTAAGAATATACGGATTCATGCAAGGATTAACCTCGACTATTCGCGAGATACCTCAGCACTTATTCCGAGGTTTTTCATTCCAGTTCAATTAACTCCTTTTGTAATCTTAATAGTATTATGGATTAACAAAGAGCTTTTGATTCTTTTAGCAATACATACTTTTTTTATTTGCAGTATTTAAACTTTTCTTAAAAGCTCTCTTTTAGAAACTAAAAAAAGAAACAAACTAAAAAAATAAACTAAAAAAGTTGTTTGGGATTTTTATAGAATTTACATTTTTGTAGAATTTGCTTAAAATTCATATAAAAGTTATATATAATTTAGAATTTTTAAGAGGGGAGACAAATATTTATTTAAAATACACTTTTAGGTGAATAGAAAAATTTAAAACCTCTTAGCGTTATTATTAAATTATATGACTTTGCAAATGTTTGATGTTGTAACAATTGGTGGGGCAACAATAGATGTTTTTGTTGATACTGAATATAGTTCTATTTTTATTGATTCAAGAAGTTTAAAGGAGAAACTCATGGCTTATCCAATAGGCGCTAAGATTAAGATTGATAATATTAATTTTTCAACTGGAGGTGGAGGAACAAACTGCGCTTGTGGTTTTTCTAAGATGGGCTTGAAAACAGGGTTTTTAGGTGGAGTTGGAAATGATGATAATGGAAAGGCTATTATTCAAGCATTAAAAAAACGCAATGTTAAGTTTTTAGGTAATATTGTTAAGAAACCTTCTGGTTATTCTGTTATTCTTGATAGTATAAAACATGATAGAACAATCCTTACTTTTAGAGGAAGTAACGAATTTTTTAGTCTCTCAAAAAAGAATTTTGAAAGTATTAAATCTAAATGGTTTCATTTTTCGGCCTTAACTGGTGACTCTCTTGATAATTTGAATAAGGTTGCACAGTGGTGTAAAAAGGCAAATATTTCATATTCTTTTAACATTTCTACATATCTTGCAAAAGAAGGATTTGATAAAACTAAAACGATTATTGAAGGCTGTGATGTTTTTATATTGAATAAAGAGGAAGCTTCATTAATTTTAGGAGAAGAAGGAACTGAGATTCAGATGCTTAGAAATATTATCTCTAAGGGAGCTAAATCTTGTATAATTACAGATGGTCCTAAAGGAATTTATGCAATTGATAAGGAGCTAAACTATCATAGGCTAAAAGCACACAAGGTTAAAGTTGTAGAATCCACTGGTGCAGGCGACTCGTTTTGCTCAGGATTTATTACAGGCCTGATAAAAAAGAATAATTTTCTTACGTCCCTAAAACTGGGTCTTGCTAATTCTGAAGCGAATATTCAAATTAAAGGAGCAAAAGAGGGGCTTTTGGATTATAATAGTGCACTAAAAACTATAAGACATTCAGAGTACTAAAACCTATTGATTATATCATTCTTTTTACAGTAAAAGAAGTTTGTATATAACACTAGATAAAGCACATAGGTTCACTAACTGAGATTACTTATTGAGATTATTTCTAGCGCCTTGTTTTGGTAGGCCTATCAACTTTATTTTGGACAGAACTGATTCTATTTATTTGCTTTTTATTTATTTACTTATGATTTACTCTCAATGTATTGATCTACTTTGTATTGATTGTATTGATATACTTCGTATTTATTTGGGTTGGACAAGATGATTCTAAAAGTTAGAGTTCAAGAGTTAGAGTTCAAGAGTTAAAGTTCGAGAGTTAGAGTTTAAGAGTTACAATTTTTGAAATGAATTTCAGGGGCGATAAAATAAGATTTTTTAGTTGGTGATTTTTTAAATAGTGTTAAGTAATTCAGATTCATATTCGTTAGTCAGAAGTTGGTCAAAAATGCTTGGAAATCATATTGTGATTTTTTAAATAGTATTTTTTAAATTGTGTTAATTAATGGGATTAGTTAGAAAAATAGAAATTATTAAAAAAATATTTAAAAAAATTTAATATTGGATTTATGCGCCATTTAGAAGGGATGCGCCTATAAGATTTGCGTGAGGAATTGTATTTCTTGCTATTTGAGGAAGATGATATATTATTCCTTTTTTTTCTTTTAAAGTATCTTGGAGGTCTTTTTTAATAAAGCTCCAAGATAAAGAAACTTTTCCACCAATTACGATTATTCCAGGGTCATAGGTAAGTACTATTTCTCTACATAAAAGACCAATATGTTTGCCTATTTCTTTAAATGCAACTATTGCTTGATCATTTTTTTTTAGGCAAAGATTTGCAATACCTGCAAGTGATTCTACATTAAGTTCTTTTGTGTATTTTTCTACAATCTTATGGTATTGCTCTTCATAATCATTCTCATCATTATATCTTAGATGACCTATTTCACAGGCATTGCCCAAGCCTCTATAAAGAATCCCATTTGAACAAAAACCTCCTCCTATTCCTGTTCCGATAACTATGCCTAAGAGATTTTGGTTTTGCCAATCTTTATTCATTATTGCATTTGCCAAAGTAAAGCAGTTCCCATCATTATCCATTTTAATAGGATATTTGAATATAGAAACAAGTTTTACTAGATTATAATTTCTTGCAAATATTATGTTTGGGGTTTCCTTAATTATCCCTTTTTTGTAATCTGCAGGTCCTGGACAAGCGATTCCGATGTGTTTTATTTTATGCCTTGGATATTCTTTTTCACAAAAAACTATAAGTTCCCTTGTTTTTGAAAGGATAAGCTCTTCAAACCCATCTTTTTCTTTTGGTGTGGGATAAAACATGGATTTTATTACCTTGCAATCCATTACTACCCCAAATTTTATATCTGTTCCTCCAATATCTATGCATACTGAAACTGACATTTTTTATAATCCCCCTTTTAATCGAATGTATAATTTAGCATATAATTCTGATTATTATTCTGATTATTATTCTGATTATTATTTCGCGTATTATTTTACATATTATATTCAACGTAAACTGTACTGCTTTTAACTGTACTGCTTTTAATATGCGAATTTAAATAGATTATTTGCTTTTTCTTAGTTCCTTTTTGAATTCTTCTATGTAGTTAACAGGAAGTGGGTTTATGTTGTTTTTTAATGCATAAATTGTACTCGCAAAATCACCTAGTGCAATAGCATAAAATATCTTTGCAAGTCTTGATTTTCCTTTAAGCATTATTTGGGTTACTGAATTTCCTTTTGAGATGTATTTCTTTGATGTTTCTATTGTCTTTTTGATTCTTATTTCGTCTTCTTCATCACTTAATATTATTGTATGAAAATATGGATTATTCAAAGCAAACGGCTCAAGCTCATTATGATTTAACTCAGGAAAATAATTTGTGAATGCAAAGATCTTAGCGTTTTCATTAAATTGTGTTTTCCATCTATATCCAACAGATTTTATTGTATTAGAACAATATATTAAAGGAATTTTTCCAATAATTTTATCCACTAGTATTTCTGCATTTTTTTCAATCCTATTATCACTTAATACTGAAATTGTTTTTTTAATGTCTTCATCCATTCCTTTTATCAAACCCATTTTCTTAAGAAGGGTTAATATTGAAAAGAACATATAGGGAAAAGATGCTCTTGGCGGAATTCCTTTTGGAAGCATTATAACAGGAACATTGTCCCTTTTAGCAATTTCTAAAAGGTTCCCTCCAGAACATAAGATTACTATCTTGGCTTTTTGCTTTAATGCAGCGTTGTATGCAGATATTGTTTCTTGGGTATTTCCTGAATAAGATATTATAAAGATAAGGGTTTTTTCATCAAACCAACTGGGAATGCTATAATCATGAAATGAATAAATCTGTTTGTTAGTTCCTAAAAAAATATCTGAAAATACATCTCCGACTATTCCTGAACCTCCCATTCCTGAGAATACAATCCTTTGAGTATCGTGAAGGACTAAGAAATTTTTTTGATTCTCAAGAGCGTTTTTAATCTGTTCAGGGATTTTACGAATATAGTTAAGCATTACCTCTCCAGGCATTTCAATGGGCATATTTTTCATTTAAATAAAAACCTCTATAATTCTTTGAATTTCATAAATATAATACTTAAATATCCAGTTTAGGACTTTTTTTGAGTATCGATTACCTGTATCTTTCTTAAGTGTAATCTTTCTTAAGTGTAATCGTTAAATATTATCTTAGATTATTCCCACAACCTAATCCCACAACTGAACAACCTAATCCCGCAACTGACTTTGAATTTCAAATGTAGGCATATAATGAAGGCATATTTTTACCTCCAGATTAATGCGTGTTTATTTACAAACCTAATTACTCTTAAATTAAGCTTCTCACTATGAACAAACCTAACATTCTTTTTTTGTATTATTAAGCTTTTTGGTTTGCTAAGAGGTTTGATAAGATAATCAACAACCTAATCAACAACCTCGCCCTAAAGGGCGAGGTATGTTGGTAATATAAAAGCATGCGCTACATTCAGTGAGGTTGTTGATTACAAAAAAGTGTACCGAGTCCTCTTGTTGAAACACAAGGTATGCTTTTCTATTAATTAATAAAAAATATATTAAAAAGGTTTGCTAAAAAAGATTTTTTTAGAATAAAAGAGCATTAAGATAATAACTTGTGAATATGTAAATTATGATTATATGAGTTGTAATACATGACTTGTGAGTATTTAGATTTTTTATAGCATTTTAGTTTTAGTTTTTTGTAGTTTTAGTTTTTGAAATTGGTTTTTGTAATACTTAGAGATTTTAGTTGATAAATATTTTAATTATTAAATTTTTTAATGAGTTGAATAATTCAAAATGCTTAAATAGTAATTGTTTTTTTATCTAATATTGTTACTAATGTTTTAGAAAAAGGTTTTGGTCTCAAATGAAACAGGATAATGATAAAATGGATAATTCCAGTAATGGTGAAGGTGTAAGCGAACAGGAGCCTGATATTATTTCGGGTCAAGAATGCCCAATGTGTAAGAAGAATACACTTACATTAATTGAGTCTGAAAAGGATATTCCCTATTTTGGGAAGGTCTATCTTTTTTCTATGAGCTGTTCTAATTGCAAGTATCACAAAGCAGATGTTGAGTCTGAGAATGCAGGTGAACCCTGCAAATACTCTTTTAATGTTGAAAATGAAGAAGACCTTAAGGCAAGAGTAATTAAGTCTTCTACTGCTAGTGTAAAGATTGGAAGGATTGGCTCAATCGAAGCAGGGATTGCATCCAATGGCTATGTTACTAATGTTGAAGGACTATTAAATAGACTTAAGCACCAACTCGAAGTTATTAAGGAGACTGATGATGACCCTTCTAGTGTAGATACTGCAAGAAACCATCTAAAAAAGCTTAACAGGGTGCTTTGGGGAAGTGAAAGCATAAAGATTGAATTGATCGATCCTTCAGGGAATTCTGCAATTATACATGAAAAAGCGATAAAGAGTAAAGCAAAATAAAGCCCCTAAACAACATAAGTTATAGATATTTTAATTAATAAATTATAGATGAATTGATATATTTTTATTTTCTTTACGGTTAGATAAATTGTAATAAGGTATAAAAGAATTTGTATTAAGTCTTTTTAGATTAATCCTTCATCTGAAAGCATCTTTTTGTGGTCATATGCAAGTTCCATTGTTTTGATTTCTTTTGGACTAAACCAACCTACATCTAATATCTCTTCGGGTTGATTTGCAATAGGTATCCCCTTTGTTATTTTGGTTAGATGTGGCAGACAAAGTGATGTTTTTGTGGGATGACGCCCTTTTGCATCATAATATCTTCCTGTGAATCTTATCACATCTATCTCACATCCAATCTCTTCTTTTGCCTCTCTTTTTAGTGCATCTTCTACTGTTTCTCCCCATTGCATCCAACCACCTACAAGACCCCAGTATCCAGGATAGTTTTTGCTTTTTAAAGAACGCTTTATCAAAAGGATTTTTCCATCAGAATTGATTATTATATTATCAACCCCAACATAAGGATGATCCTCTTTATTTTTTTCAGATAAAATATTTAGATTCTCCAAAATCATCACCCAAACCAGATTTTATACCCCTATTATTACATCCTTGTTTTATATTTTTGTCTTATATTCTTGTTTAATATTTCTGCTTTAAACTTATACTTTATACTTATTTTATATCTTTAATACCTTAAATCATTAAAAGTAAAATAATGTTATAAGTTCATTAAAGTATATCTTATGTCATCAGAGCATATCATTATATTATATCGTAGTATTATATAATTATATTATATCATTGCATTATATCATCGTAGTGTATCATCGCATTGTATCATTATATCATATCATCGTAGTTTATCATTATATCATATCATCGCATTATATCATCGTAGTGTATCATCGTATTGTATCATTATATTATATCATCGTAGTGTATCATCGTATTGTATCATTATATTATATCATCGTATTGTATCATTATATCATATCATCGCATTATATCATCGTAGTGTATCATCGTAGTGTATCATCGCATTATATCATCGTAGTGTATCATCGTAGTGTATCATCGTAGTGTATCATCGCATTGTATCACTATATCATATCATCGTAGTGTATCATTATAGTATATCATCGTAGTGTATCATTATATTACATCTTATTGTGTTCTTATCATATTGCGTGATTTTAGGGCGTTATATTGTGTCCTTCCGATTTATTAGTGTTTTTTTTAATAAGTGTTTTTTTAAATAACTACAAAAGTAATCATTTTAAAAAAAACAAAACGAAGTTATACATTAAGAATAAAAAAGCAAAAAAAATGAGCCCTAGGGGATTTGAACCCCTGACCTTTCGGTTAAGAGCCGAACGCTCTACCAACTGAGCTAAGGGCCCTTTAAATCGGGAACAAAACAAGGTATTCACACAAAATTAATATCTTGAGCAGATTAGAGCTCTTTAAATATTTTTTGATTTCATGAATGCGTCATCCACATACTTTGGGTTTTCAGTTTGGGTTTTCCAAGCCGAAAGTTTGAGTAGACGGATTCACATAAACAGATTCACCAAAGAGAAACCTTGGAATATCTAGCAAGATAATTTATAGCATTTATGCCTAGAAGACAATTACTTTTGATTATACCCTATTATACCCGATTATACCCTAGGACCTAGCAAAATACATTACAGCACTTATGCATTGAAGGTATTTGATTTCGTGAAATTCGTAGTTTTAGATATTTTTAGAAGATAATTTTGCAAAACTTGTGTTTTGAGAAGTTCTAAAAATTTTTTAGTGATGTATTTTGTGTGTTTTTTATTGTAGTATATGTTTTTATTAGAGTTTATGTTTTTATTAGATTAATTTATAGTGATTCAGATTTAGCGATTTAGAGTTTTTGGCAACCATGTTTTGAAGACAATTCATTTTCACTATGTTTTTACTTTGAATGATAGCAAAGTTTATAAAGAAAAATATAAAACCAAGCTTTGTGAGAGAGAAGGAAGAAACGGTCTTAAGGCGGTTATTATGCTGCTTTTTTGAGTTTTCTTCGGGGTAGAATATGCAAAAAATAAAACCCCTTTTACCAAGTCTTAGGGAAAATAAAAGGTATCTTGTTATCGAGATAGTATCAAATGAGCCCAACGGATTTGGTTTTGGTGAGATTTCAAAAGAACTAATTCATTGTTTTGAAAAGTACTTAGGAATTTTTGGATTATCTGAAGCTAGCATATCTATATTAAAAGAAACTTTTGATAGAAAAAGTCAAAGAGTTATAATATCAGCCTTACGAAAATCCATTGATAGAATCAAAGCCTGCCTTGTTTATTTTAACGAGATTGATAGTAAAAAAGTAATGGCAAGGTCTATTTATTGTTCAGGAACTATTAAAAAAGCCAAAGAGGTAATGAGTTCAAAAGTTTTTAAGAATGAAATATAATTAGAACAATTTGTTTATAATAATTAGTTTAAGTGTTTAATAAAATAAGGAAGGTGCGTAAAAAATGCAAGATATTGGAGAGCATCAAATGATGGGATATGATAGGGCAATAACTTTATTTAGCCCAGACGGAAGACTTTTGCAGGTGGAGTATGCTAAGAAAACTGTTAGGCAGGGTTCTACTGCTATAGGAATAGTTTGTATAGATGGAGCTGTGCTTATTACTGATAAAAGGATTGTTGATAAGTTGATTGTTTCAGATGCAGTTGAGAAGATTTTTAAGATTGATGACCATATAGGAGCTACTGCATCAGGGATTATATCAGATGCAAGGGTATTAATTGAAAGAGCGCAAAATAGGGCACAACAGCACAAGATTACATTTGATTCGCCAATTGATACTTCGTTAATTGTTAAAGATATTTGCTCACTTAAGCAGATATGCACTCAATCAGGTGGTCTTAGACCATTTGGAGTTTCTTTGCTGATTATAGGAGCAGATGAAAATGGTCCAAAGTTATTTGAAACAGACCCAACAGGAATTTTTTTTAGATACTTTGCAACTGCGATAGGAGAAGCAGAAAACGAAATTGAGGAAATACTTCATAAAGAATACAAAAAAGACATAAAGGTTATGGATGCAATAAAGCTTGGAATAAGCGCTCTTGCAAGAACCGTTGATAATGAGTTCAATTCAGAGAGGCTTGATTGTGCTTATGTTGACTCAAAAGAAAAGCAATTTAAGGTTTTATCAAAGGAAGAAATTGATAAATTATACAATGAAGTAAAAGCTAATTTACCCTCTCCAAAAGATAAGAAAAAGTAGATTGAAATTATTTTTTTAGATTAGTAATTTTGTTTTTTTATTTTTATTGTTATATATTAAAAAAAGGGTTAAACAAAAAAGGTGAAATGATAATGGCAACATTCACAGGAGATAAGGAACATGTTTCATTTAATCTTGCTAGATACAAAATAAGTGGCAAGAACTTTGAGATTGTAGTTGACCCAGATCTTGCAATAAAGTTTAAAAAAGATCCTAAGGCAGGTATTGAGATAAGGGAGTTACTTAAAAGCGAACATGTTTTTAAAGATGCTCAAAAAGGGCTTTTAGCATCAGAAGCAGAGCTAAAAGAAATATTTGGTAGTGATGATGAGCTTTTAGTTGCTAAAGATATTATCAAAAAAGGTGAGATTCAACTAACTACAGAGTATCGCAAGGGAGTAATCGAGCAAAAGAAGAAAAGGATTATTGAAATAATTAGGATGAGTGCAGTTGACCCAAGAACAGGACTTCCACATCCACCTGTAAGGATTGAAGCTGCTATGAATGAAAGAAATGTAAGGATTAGTGAGTTTGAGACCCCTGAAGATCAGGTTGATAATGTTATTAAAGAGATAAGACCAATTTTGCCAATTTCTTTTCAGACAAAGAAAGTTTGCGCAATTATTTCTGCAGAATTTGCTCCTAAAGCATACGGATACATTAAAAAATTTGGATATTTGAAAAAAGAGGAATGGCAAAATAATGGTGCGTTATTAATTGAAGCTGAACTTCCAGCGGCACTTTATATAGATTTTGTAGAGAACCTAAGTAATATTACAAAAGGAAATGCTGAGATTAAAGATATTTAAGTACTAATGATTATTTAAAAATAATATCAGATATAAAGATATAAAAAAATTAGTTTATGATAATTAAGGAGGATTTAAAATGAGTGAAATAAAAGTGGAAAATAAACAGGTAGTAATTCCTGGAGAAGAGCTTGCCTCAGGTCTTGATTTTGTGCCTTCTGGTGCGGCTTTTAGAGAGAATGAAAAGATTTTCTCAAAAAGAGTCGGGCTTACAAGCATAGATGGAAGGGTTATTAAGGTAATCCCTTTAGCAGGGGCATACGTTCCAAATACAAATGATGTAATTATTGGAAAAATTAGTGATATATTGCTGAGTGGATGGAGAATAAACCTTTTTTCCGCATACGATGGTGTGTTAAATATTAAAGATGCAGTAAATGAGTTTATTAGAAAAGGAGAAGATTTAACTAAATTCTTTGAGATTGGTGATTGGGTTGTTACTAAGGTCACAAATGTTACAAGCCAAAAGCTAGTTGACCTTTCTACAAGAGGACCGGGATTAAGAAAACTTGATCAAGGAAGAATACTAAGGGTATCCCCTTACAAAGTGCCTAGGATTATTGGAAAACAGGGTTCAATGGTGAATATGATTAAGGATAACACAAATACCCAGATTACTGTTGGGCAAAATGGAGTTATCTGGATCTCAGGAGAGCCTGAAATGGAAGTTGTTGTTGGGGAGTTGATAAAGACTATTGAAGAAAATTCTCACACTTCAGGGCTTACAGAAAGGGTAAAAGGCCTACTTGAGAAAAAACTCGGTAAGGAGATTAAGGTATAAAGGTGATTATGATGGCTTACACAAAGAGAATTGATGGAAGGGATTTTAAAGAGCTAAGACCTATGGAAGCTAAGGTTGGAGTTATTCCAAGGGCTGATGGGAGTGCTTATTTTAAGATAGGAGGAACCGCAGCTTACGCAGCAGTATATGGTCCAAGGACAAGTTTTCCAAGATTTTTGCAAAATCCAAAATCAGGAGTTTTAAGATGTACTTATACAATGATGCCTTTTTCAGGAGCAGGAGATAGGGTAAGACCCGGACCTAATAGAAGATCAAAAGAGATCTCAATGGTAACAGAAAAGGCTCTTATTCCTGTTTTAGACCTTGAGGATTTTCCAAATAGTGTGATAGATGTTTTTATCTCACTTCCTGAAACAGATGCAGGCTCAAGATGTGCAGGGATAACTGCAGCTGCACTTGCCTTAGCCGATGCTGGAATTCCTATGAAGGATTTTGTAAGTGCTGTTGCGCTTGGAAGGGTAGATGATAAACTTGTTGTTGATTTGTGTTATGATGAAGAGGCTTACGAAGGAGGACCCGTTGCAGATATTCCTATTGCTATGACTCAAAGGTCAAAAGAGATTACACTTCTGCAAATGGATGGAGAGATTTCAAAAAAGGACCTTTTAAAGCTAGTTGAACTTGCAAAAGATGCTACAGACAAAATCCATGAAAAGCAGGTTAGTGCACTAAAAGAGAAATTCTTAAGGGAGGGATTTAAAAATGACAATTGAAAATGAAAGAGCTCATCTACTCAAGGCTTTGAGAAAGAATGTAAGATATGACGGCCGAAAGACAGATGAATATAGGCCTATTGAGATTTTGTATAATATCTCAAAGAATGCAGAAGGCTCTGCAAGTATAAAACTTGGAGATACACAGGTTCTTGCAGGAGTAAAATTTGAAATTGATAAGCCTTTTTCAGATACCCCTGATGAAGGAATATTAATGGTAAATGTGGAACTATCTCCAATGGCATCTCCTGAGTTTGAATCAGGTCCACCAGATAATTGGTCTATTGAACTTGCAAGGGTTGTTGATAGAGGTATAAGGGAATCCAAGGTAGTAGATTTTAAAGATCTTTGCATTACACCTGGTGAGAAAGTATGGATGGTTAATGTAGATATTGTTGCTTTGAATGACTCAGGAAATCTTTTAGACGCTTGTTCTTTAGCTGCTATAGCTGCTATTAAAAACGCCTTGTTCCCTGAGATTGTTGACGGTAATATTGATTATCATAAAAAGAGCAAGAAGGGACTAAAGCTTAAGGATATCCCACTAAGCGTTACAGTACATAAAGTAGGTGAATTCTATATTGTTGATCCACTATCTGAAGAAGAAAAGCTAACAAATGCAAGACTTACTGTTGCAACAAAAAAAGATGGAACGATTTGCGCTCTTCAAAAAGGAGAATGTGCAACCCTTAATGAGAAAGATATTGAAGCAATGGTTGATCTCGCAACTTCAAAAGCAGAGGAATTAAGAAAGCTGCTTTGATTAAGAAAATAAATAGATTTAATATAAAAACTTTTTTTTAATTTTTTTTAAAATGTGAATAGGTATAAAAAAATTTGTTATTTAATAGATTTTTCATGTTTAGTTTTTTAAGATAAAGTAGATTGAAATAATATTAAAAATCCGAAAAGCTTAAAATAAGAATGATAAAACCCCTAGGTGTTAAAATGAAATCTAAAGATCCTCAAACTAAAAGATATACAAAATATGAGATTGCAAGACTTATAGGCTCAAGGGCTTTAGAGATTGCAAATGGAGCTCCTTTTTTTGTGGAATTGACACAAAAAGATTTAGAGAAAATCAAATACAACCCTATTAGGATTGCTGAGATTGAGTTAAAAGAGGGAGTTCTTCCTGTTTCTGTCAAGGATAATTAAATTATCTTTAATTTTTAAATTCTTGATTTCATGAAATCCAGTTCATTTCGCATACTTTGGTCTTGAGGTAGAAGTATGAAGAGACAGATTCACATAAGGTTCAAACCCAACTCTAAGCGATATACCTAAAGCATTTATTCTGAGGTTTTTTATTTCAAATAATTTATTTTTAAATTTGCTTTTTGAAAATTTTTTTTATTTGGATTTTTTTAGAATTCCCATTAAGAACACAAAGAACACAAATCCTGAAGAGATTTTATTATTTCAAAACTATTTATTTTAAAATTGGTAAAAATCAGTTGTCTTATTTTGGTGTCTTGTTTTGGTTTCTTATTGTAATTCTTTCTTTTAGTTTTTTCTTTTAGTTCTCTTTTAATACATAGAAAACTACCATTTTAAAAAAAGCTATTTTAAAACAGAAAATTAAAGAAAAAAAAGAAAAAAATTCAAATTTATTTTTTCTTTGCTTCACTCCATGCAAATATCCCCATGATTACAAGGTTTGCAATTGGAAGTAGTAATAACAAAGCCAATGGGCCTTTAAAACCTCTTCTCTCAGCAATCTTCCACCACCACCAAATTATTATTCCTGAAACAATTACAGGACCTAATATAGGGATAATGCTAAGGAATAGCAAAAAGCCAAAGTACCATTTAAGGCCCGCAAGCATAGGAATATAAAAATAATTAACTATTGGAATCCACGCAAGCCAGGTTGGTTCAACTTTTAATTTTTTTCCAATGGTTTGTAGTACAAGAGCTGTGTATATATAAAGAGCCAGAGCAAATATTAACGAGAAAATAAAAATCCCTGCTCCCAAAGCCAAAAGGCTCGCAACGCCACCTGCTGATGCACCAGTTAATAACGCCTCTTCATAAGCCATAATAAAATCACCTCAGAGTTTATCTTTTTTTTTAAGTTTAAAAATCTTTCTTTTTAGTAGAGTTTTTGCTACTTTCAAAGGATTATACTTTTAAAAACAATATAAACAAAACCAATAATTATATAAACCAGCAAAAAAATCCTAAAATCAGCATACATTAGAAAATTTTGAGCCTAAAGGCAATGAAAAAAAAGATAATGTAGAAAAATACAGCCCGATTTGAGAGTACTCTGTGGAGCTCACGAGTAAACTCTATGCAATGAGCCAGGGAGTTAATTTCGGGCAACATTTATATTTTATGCAATCCAGATGTTTATATTGGAGGAAAATTTAGGGGAAAGAAGTGCTTAGGGCATTTGGAGTATATATAGCAATATAATACTATTAAGAAATATTAAAAAAAATATTTAGATTGCCATAACGGGGCTAAATTCATGGAACATAATCATCATTTCAAATTATCAAGTTTTGTTTTTAGGTATGGTGAGAAATAAGCAGGTTTTATGTTTATTAATACTTGTTCTGTAGTTTTGTCCCAATAGGCGATATACCTAGGAGGGATTTAAATGGGAAAGATTAGTTTAGTATCAGCAAAGTACATTGTACATGCATCAATTGAAATTGAAGGGATAGTTGATAGACCAGATGTTATTGGGGCAATATTTGGCCAAACTGAAGGCCTTTTGGGAGCAGACCTTGAGTTAAGGGAACTTCAAAGAGGAGGTAGGATAGGCAGAATCGAGGTAAATCTTGATACCAAAGGAGGAAAATCAAAAGGAACTCTTGTTATTCCTTCATCGCTTGATAAGGCTGAAACTGCAATAGTAGGTGCAGCACTTGAGGTAATTGAAAGAATAGGGCCTTGTGATGCAAAGATAAAGGTTGAAAAGATTGAAGATATAAGGATTTCAAAGAGAAAATACATAATCGAAAGAGCAAAGACCTTGCTTAGGACTCTTGTTGATAAGGTTATGCCCGATAGCCAAGAGCTTTCTGATGAGGTTGCTTATGCAGTAAGAGTTATGGAGATACAAGAATATGGTAGAGAAAAGCTCGCCTGCGGTCCTGCAATAGATGAAAGCGATGAGATTTTGGTTGTTGAAGGAAGGGCTGATGTTATTACCCTTTTAAAGCACGGATTTAAGAATGCCATTGCAATGAATGGTTCATCTGTTCCAGATACAATTATAGAACTTTCAAAAAAGAAGACTATTACTGTGTTTGTTGATGGGGATAGAGGAGGTCTTTTGAACGCAAAACAGCTTTTAGATGTTTCTGAGATTGATTTTATCTCAGTTGCGCCTGATGGTAAGGAGGTTGAAGAACTTACTAAAAAAGAGATTCACAAATGCCTAAGAAGTAGGATTACTGCAGAACAGTTCTCTTTAGAGCATAGTTTTTCTGATAAAAACAATCAGCAAAATTCTAGGTCTTTTGAGGATAAAGACAATAACCAAAAACAAAATTCACAGGCAAATCAACCAAAAGCTCAACAAAGGGAACAACAAAAAGATAAGGGTTTTAACAACAATCAGCAACAAAGAAAACCATTGATAAATATAGGCAAAAAACCACAAATGCCTCAACCATCAAAACAGACAAGCACACTTTCAACAAGTGATAAGGATGCGCTTAAGCAAAAAGTTGAAGACCTTATCGGAACTAAAGCAGCTTATATCCTTGATGGTAAACTTTCAATTTTAGGTAAAGTTCCAATTTCAGAGCTTATAAGTACTGTTGAAGGAATGAAAAACGAGGTTCATTCAATAGTTTTGGATGGTGCAGTTAGTAAAGAGCTTGCAAGTCTTTCAGATAAGATTGGAATTAATACAATTGCAGCGGTAGAAAAAGATCCAAATGTTAAGTGCCTAAAAACAAGAATTATTATCTATGATGAGATGTAAAAATTCTTGTGTTTTTTTCAATTTAATTTTTTTTAGAATCCAAAATTGATTTTATTGTGCCAATAACACAATCTATTGAATATTCCTTACATACATTCATCTTATCCCATTGGACTTTGTAAGGAAGTCTTTTAGATGCATCAGAATATAAGAAATTTGTTATATCTTGCATTTTTTTTTGAAGTACTATCTCATCAAAAGTGTTTGTCTCACAATATAAATACGTTAAATTACATTCTTTACAAATATTCTCTAATTGAATAAACCTTGAAGAATCTTTGCCTGAATGATTTTCATTTCCAAGAATAACAACATACTTAACATGTCTTAAGGGAATCATTTCATCAAAAACAACCCATTTCTTAAGTTTATTAACAGGAACCCTTGCATGTTTTTCTAAGCCCTTTGGATAGATTCCAATGATTGCTCCACAAGAATGTTCATATGCTTTTTTAAAACTATTTGTGCAATATATCCCTGTTCCATACCTTCCCCCTGAGACCCTAATTGCGCCATAATCAACAATTTTCTCTATTGCTTCAGGGGAGGTTCCATGAAATACTAGTAGTCTTTCTTTCATAATAAATCATCTTTGAGTAATCAGTTCATACCCAGACTAACCAAATCTGTAAATATCTTTAATAATTTTCAAAAAAGCGCTTCTCAACAAAAAGAACAAAAAATTTTCAATAAAAAGAACAAAAATAAAAGTTGAAAAAATAAAAAATTTGGGATAAAAAAACTTAACAACTTCCTACTGAAGCAGGTTCTCCTGAGGATGCTATTGTTTTACTGCAACCTTCTGCCTTTTCTTTCATTAAGGCACATATTGCATCCTGGTAAGCTTGGCTTGTTCTTGCTCCACTATAGGTTTCTCCGTTAATATATATTGCAGGACTTCCTGATGCTCCTAAAAGCTTCATCATTTTTAGGTCTTCTTCAGAGTAAGCTACTTTGTTTTCTTCATAACACTCTTTAATGTCTTTAGGGTCCAAATCAATTGATTCTGCAATATCTTCCCAACAATCCTCTACATTTCTGGCATTGCACTCGGCATTGATTTCCATGATAAACTCAAACCATTTATCAACTCCAACATTGTAAAGAACACATTGCTCTCTAATGTCTTGCTTTCTTTCACCAATTCCATGCATAGAGCAATACTTGCTGTCTTCATCAATACAATAGCTTGGACCTCCACCGCCATAATTGCTATAAACGATGTATCTTGGTCTTAATACAAAGGAGTCTCCAAGATTTTTATAGACAGGTTCAAATAGCTCTTCTGCTATGTTTCCGTATGGACAAAAGCTCATAACAAATAAATCCACAACTGGTTTATCCCCTGTAATTCCTAAAGTATCAAGGAATTCTTGCCTTTCTTCTTGGCTTATAAACCATGTTGCTCCAACAATTGAATCAGATAAAAGGTAATAATCCCCTTTATTTTCAAAAGCAGCCTGTAGATTTGGATTTGTTTTAAAGGACTGGGTTTCTGCAATTGAGGAACCAAATACGTATGCAGGTACTTTTTTGATTCCTGTTGCTTGAACAATTTCCTCTCCTAGATCATCTGTAGCGTCTATCTGTGTTATCTTTAATCCCTTAAATAATTGCTTTAAGCTTGCTACCAAATCAGGAATCTGCTCACAGCTTGTACAATCACTTGTCTTAACAAAGTACATGTCCACTTCTATTGGTTCGTTATAAACGCATTTTGCATCAATGTTTCCAGGGTTTTGGCATATACCATCTTTAGTAGGTTCTGCTGTGCAATCTGCATCTTTTGAGCACTCTGGAATTTCTCCACACTCTTTTGGTTTATCTCCTTTGATTGCGTTACATACAAGTCGCATTATTTCATCTTCGTATTTTCTTCCTACTCCCTGTACGCCGTTAATAAAATATGTTGGGCTTCCTGAAGCGCCTTTTGATATTGCTAGTTCGAAACTCTTCTTCAAAAGAGATTTGCCTTCCTCACCAGTATAACATTTATTTAATTTATCAACATCATACTTTAGTTCATTAGCACAAGCTTCCCAATTTCCTGGAATCTTTGAATAATCCTTGTTCATACATGCAATAAAATTCAAGTAATTATTTGGATAGTATTTTTTTGCACAAATTTGAATGATGTTTCCATCTACTTCATTTTGTCCATGCATACTTGATAGTACTTCTCCTTCAATCTCCCCAATGAATTCTATATCCAAGTTAATATAATCACCAATTTTATCCATTACCTTAACAAGTTCATCTTCAAACACAACGCCATAAGGACATTGGCTCATTACAAAAAGCTCAAAATCTATAGCGTTAGCTTTCTTTACATCCACATTGCCATTTGGATTATCATTATTTACATCATTTCCAAAAAATCCTACAACAAACTTGCCATTTTCTACGGTTATTGGACTAAATACAATTTGCATCACTAAAAGTGCAAGTATCACAAAAAATCCTATCACCCAGATTTTTGATCCAGATTTCTTCTTTGGACTAAAGTGTTTTCTTGCTTTTTCATTGTTATCTTCCTTAAATACCTTATTTTTTTCTTCTTTATTTACAGAAGAATCAGCGTTTGATTCAGTTGTGGTTGAATCTGAATCCTCAATCTTTTCAACCTTTATATCTTCCATATTATCTTCCTCAAAATTTTTTTCGTTTACTATTTTTATCACCTTAAATTCTTTAGTTTTTGCATTCCAAAAGCGTCTTTTATATATTCTCTTCATTAAATTATATCCATACCTTGTATCCCATTTTCATCTTCAAGGAGTTGCTCTTCGTCATATTGATTATCCTCACTAAGATTTTGAGAGTCTTTTTCTTCATCAGTTTTTATTTCGTTTTGATCATCTATCTCTTCAGAAGGTATTACAAATTGATTTAGATCTAAATCTTGAATAGAATCATTTTGATTATCCTCATAAACTTGAATTCTATCAAGTAACTTTCTATTTATTATGATATCTGATTTTTCAAGTAAATCTTCCATATAATCTGAGAATAGATGAATTGTTTTATTAAGAATAACTACCTCTTCTATCTCTTCATAGATATCGTCTATACTCTCAACTTTTATTCCAAAGTATGCTTCATAAAATCCTGCAATTGATTGCTTGTTTTGTTCAAAGAATTCTTCTACTTCAACTCTTTCTACCAAAACCTCGGGAAAAAGGGTATTAACAAGTTTTTGTTCAAATAGCTGGTAATTTATTAGTTCTAATAAATCATTTTCAGTTACTTTTGCCATTAATAGAGCGTTTTTATAGTCTTGTTCGTTATCAAAGTTTGATTTGTAATCATTTTGTAAGACCTGATTAATCTCTTCCTCAGATACCTTTATTCCTTTTTTAGATGCTTCTTGCAATACTAATGTTCTATTTATCATTTGGGATAATAATAGTCCTTTGTTTTCTTCAGTTTGGAGATAAATTGGTAGCTGAGAATATGCCAATTTAAAGTCCTCAAAGAGTATTTTCTCTCCGTTTATCTTGGCGATTGAATCATCTCTTAGCATACCTGATATTGAAACTAAATATATAAGTAATGCAATTAACCCAAAAACTCCGAGCAATAAGAATATACTAGATTGTTTGTTTCTTTTTTTTGGTTCATTTCGCTTTGTAGAATTTTCTTTATGGGTATTAAGAATTTCTTCTTTTTTCAACTGCATTTTTTTTGAGTTTGGAGTCAAATCGTTTGAGGAGTCATTTTTGGAGTCATTTGAGGAATCTTTTGAGGAATCTTTTGAGGAGTCATTTGAGGATTCTTTTTGATTTGATTCAAGATTTTTAGATGATTTTTTAACTGCTTCTTCAAATCCTTCTTTAGATTCTTCTTTTGGCATTTTTTTGGATAATTCAACAGGCTCTTTCTTAGACCCTAGAGGACTTTTAAGATACTCTAAATCTTTAGAATCCTCAACTTTTTTATTATTAGACATTTTTGATATACCTCTTGATTTTTTTTGTTTAAATTATTTCTCTAAGTTATTTGAATACTTTTAAGCAAATGTAGATAATCCAAAAGTAATGAACAATATCAAATAAACAACATCAAATAACTAACATCAAATAAGTATTAGTTATCCTTGTGATTTCAGGTTTAATGGTGTTTGAGTTCTGGGTAAATGCAATGCAAGTAAATGGAATGCGAGTAAATGTACTTAATTTTGTGTCATAATATTCTAAGATATCTACTTTTGGCCTTTTTAATCTAAACCTTTTAGTTCTATACGAAAACCCCTTAATTATCTATATTCTAGCAAAGAGCATTTTGTGATAACTTTGTGATATTTAAATTCTTTACAATTCATAAAGGCCTAAACTTCTGCTAAACTTTTATAGCTAAACTTTTGTAAAGCGTTATTAAACAAGTATTGTATACTTTAATGCGGTAAATAAATAAATTGAATAAATATAAACGTAAGTGAATAATAAATTAAATAAACAAAGCAAATGTTATCAAAATATTGATGCAACAAAAGCTTATTGCTAAGGGCTAATTTTGTATATTATTTAAACGTTTCTAAATTAAAGTAGTTATAAATTACAAATCTTTGAATTCTAATTATTAAAATAACGCCTTTATTTGATATTTTTTTAGGTTTTAATATACTCTATGTTTATGGCGCAGAGGGGTGAATTGGTCTTTGTTAGACAAATCTTTAAAACTTGTTTTTGTTAATCTTTCTCTTCTTAATAAAGGTATAAAGAAAGGTATAAAAATCAACAACCTCGCCCTTTAGGGTGAGGATGTTGGTAATATAAAAGCATACGCTACATTCAGTGAGGTTGTTGATTACAAAAAACGTACCGAGTCCTCGTGTTGAAATACTATGCATGCTTTTCTATTAACCTAAGTATGCAAAATGAGCGAGGATTTCACGAGATCATAAATAAGGATTTTGGTTTTTCAAGTTGGTCTTAATTTTTTGTGTATTTGAAGTACATTTATTTGGCTCATGATGCCAGCTGAAATCTTAAGTTAACTGAGAAATACGACTAAATATAGAATACAATTAGATATAAGGGATTTAATAGAGTAATCAAATAGAATTATTAATAAAAGAATTCGTTTATATCATAGATCATTTCGTTCTTTTCATAAGATGAACTACCCAAAAGAGGATTATCGTTGTTCTCAAGGTCTGATTTTGAATGATCTGATTTTGAATGATCTGAATTTGAATTCGATAGGTTTAATGAACTATTTATTTTTGAAGTTTCTTGAATATTATTCAAAGACTCTCCTAAAACCAAAGGACTGTCAAACAAGGAGAACATTCCTTCAGATGCTGAGCCTAAACCTTGACTGGGGATTTGGGTGTTAATTGGATTTTTTGCAAACATATCTTGGGGTCTTATATTTTTTAGAAACGGTTCTTGATTGTTTTCTTCTTCGTTTTCTTGATTGTTTAAGTGCGTACTAAATTTTCCCTTGCTTTCAGAAATTTTTATGAGAAACTGTGCAAGCGCCCTTAGTGTTTTTGGGTTTTCATTATCAGGATTTATTTTTATTTCCATTATTTACCAATATGTTAATTTTATTTCATCATTTTATTTCATCGTTTAAATGTTTTTCTTTTTTTGTTGTGTTGTTCTTTTTTTGTTGCAACAGATAAGTGGAATAAGTGTAACATTAGTAAAAGGAGTAGAAAAAGGAGTAGAAAAAGGAGTAGTAAAAGAAGTAGTAAAAGGAGTGATAAAAGGAGTAGTAAAAGAAGTAGTAAAAGAAGTAGTAAAAGGAGTAGTAAAAGGAGTAGTAAAAGGAGTAGTAAAAGAAGTAGTAAAAGAAGTAGTAACAGGAGTAGTAAAAGGAGTAGTAAAAGAAGTAGTAAAAGAAGTAGTAAAAGAAGTAGTAACAGGAGTAGTAAAAGGAGTAGTAAAAGAAGTAGTAAAAGAAGTAGTAAAAGAAGTAGTAAAAGAAGTAGTAAAAGAAGTAGTAACAGGAGTAGTAAAAGGAGTAATAAAAGGAGTAGTAAAAGGAGTAATAAAAGGAGTAGTAAAAGGAGTAGTAAAAGGAGTAGTAAAAGAAGTAGTAAAAGAAGTAGTAAAAGAAGTAGTAAAAGAAGTAGTAAAAGAAGTAGTAACAGGAGTAGTAAAAGGAGTAATAACAGGATGAACACAAGTAACATGAGGAACATAAGCAACAGGAGAAACATAAGCGACAGGATTAACATAAGCGACAGGATTAACATAAGCGACAGGATTAACATAAGCAACAGGAGAAACATAAGCGACAGAAATGAGAGAAGCAAAACTAGACAACATGATTAGGATAGTTATATTTAACTTCCTTGAGAGTGATAGACCTAAGAGTGGTGGACTAAAGCATAATTGAATTTTGATTAAGAATCTTGAGTAATAATATTAGGAGTAATATAATTACAGATATACCTGCTTATAGTATTTGATAGAATTTTTTATAAGGACTTTCATAAAGACTTTTTTCTTTTGGCTTTTGTGAATTTTGTTTAAGAATATTTTTTATAAGGAGTATAAGGAGTTTGATAAAAATTCATACAATATTAAAAAGAATAGTTAGAAACTTAAATATCATTTTAAAAAAAATATTAAAAAATATTAAAAAAATAGTAAGTAATAAAACAAGTGAATTACTCCACTTGTATATGAGTTTGAAATCCAGTATAAATGAAAAACCCCTGCATAACTGCCAAGGTATCTCTGCGATAGTTAAGGTTTTTGAGCAAGGAATCCGTCCCTTCTTATTTAGGCCTCAGGACAAAAGTATGCAAATGAGTTGGATTTCAAGAAATCAAAGTAAAAGGTTTAATAAGAAAGCAATATTTGCAAACAACACTTTTTTTTTGCTTGGAGCTTTCATTGTTGCTATGGTTATTTTTAATTTAATTGATTTTTTTTCAGAGATTAGGCATACCAGTGTTGAAGAGTTAGGAAATGGGGTATTACTTGTTACAAAGAGTGGGGAAAAATATATTAATTATACTCTTACTGAATCGGGGTTTTTTGGTAGAAGAGTTGAAAAAACTATAGTAATGAAATTTGATGAAAACCTATCTATGGGACTTAAAGAACTTTCAAGAATAAATAATGTTATGTCAAATGATACTTTAACCAGCGAATTAAATGAGAATTTAACAATAGAAGTTAATGAACTTAATTTGAATAAGAATAGCAAGGTACTTGCTCTTTGGAATAACGGCCATTATATACAAGCAATAACCGGCTTTGATTCGTTATTTTATTCACCATCTTCAGATTATTTATTTTTTTCAAAAGATAAAAGATGGGATAGTGAAGTTTTGGGCAAATTTTCTGATTCCCGCAAGTTTAGAAACTTTTCAAATATTATTGCACATGGCAGTTTTAGTGAATTATGGGATTTTGCTAAAAAAAATGATTGTTCTTATGTATTTCTAAGTGAAAATGATCTTTATGAGTTTCCATATCTGTTTTCTTATATAAATGGAAAATATCTGAATAAAAAAGAGGATATTCTCCTTCAAGGAATTAAAAATTCCCTTTTATATGCCCTTCTTTTGGAAAAGGAATTTAATGTTGGATGCGATAACTCTAAATTTGATTTAATATATTCTGATTCTAATTCAAGAATTTTTAGAGTGTGCTAGAGTCATTAGGTTAATGATGTGTTTAGATTTCATTTTTGAAATAATTCCTATAAATTCTTTTTTAGATATTTTTAATATCCAAGTTTTGTTAAGTTTAAGAGTTACTAAGTTAAAGATTTAGAGATTATAAGATACCTTGTTGTAAAAAAGGAAAATTAATGAAAAAGATGAAGAAAGGATTAAAAAAGAGAAATATATAGAGATAAAAGAATGAAGAGGAAGAAGAAAAAAAGGAAAAATCTAATATGAGGAAAAATCTAATATGAATAATTAAAATTTATCTTCTTGATTGTTCGTCCAATCCCCAACCTAAAGTTAGGGGTATTTACGGGTTCACTGATTGAGGATAAATTTTAAAATTGAAAATCTCACACTAAGGTGAGGGGTATTAAACCCCGAACAAATCTCACAATGTGAGATTTTCAATAATAAAGTTAAAAATATTAATAACAACAAAAAGAAGAATAATTATGAGAATAACAAAAAATATTATGGGTATTTACGTAATTGTTAGCAATCACTAAAAGATTTTATAAATCTACCCATAGTAAGAGGGCTTGTTTTTTAGTTCTTCTGCTCTTGTGGACCTAAATGTTGAATTAAGCTTTTCGTAGGCCTCAATTATTTCTTTTGTTACTGAGGGTTTCACTTTTTTAAGTGCTTCTTCGAAGGATTGCATTCCTACATCTTTTGCGTCCAAATCATTTCTCAGTGTGAGCATTGCGGCTTCCCTGCAAACGGATTCAATGTCCGCTCCAACGTATCCTTCAGTTTTTGATGCTAAATCTTTTAGGTCAACATCTTTTTTTAAGGGCATATTTTTTGTATGCACTTTAAATATTTCAAGTCTTGCACTTTTTTCAGGAGGAAGTGTTAGGATTACTCTATCAAATCTTCCAGGTCTAATCAAAGCAGAGTCAAGCATGTCTAAACGATTTGTTGCAGCAATAACGACTACATCAGTTAGGACCTCAATACCATCCATTTCAGTGAGGAGTTGGTTTACTACTCGTTCTGTTACTCCTGAATCCCCAGATACTCCTCTTTTTGGAGCAATGCTATCTATTTCGTCAAAGAAAACTATTGAAGGAGCTGATTGCCTGGCTTTTTTAAATATCTCTCTTATGGCTTTTTCTGATTCGCCAACCCATTTTGAAAGCATTTCAGGTCCTTTTACAAGCAAGAAGTTTGCTTCAGATTCTTTTGCAACCGCTTTTGCAACCATGGTTTTACCTGTTCCCGGAGGACCAAATAGAAGTATTCCCTTGGGGGGTCTTATTCCAAATTTAGTGAATTTCTCAGGGTTTTTCAAAGGCCATTCTACTGCTTCTTTGAGTTCTTGTTTTGCTAATTCAAGACCTCCAATGTCCCCCCATCTTACATTTGGAAGCTCTATTAAAAACTCTCTTAAAGCACTTGGTCTTACCACTTTTAAGGAATCTCTAAAATCATCCATTGTAATCTTTATTTTTTCAAGAGCTTCTGGTGTTAGTGCTTCGGATTTGTCTAAATCCATATCAGGAAGTATTCTTCTTATTGCATTCATTGCTGCTTCTTTTGATAGTGCTGCTAAATCCGCACCAACAAATCCGTGGGTAATACTTGAAAGCATCTCAAGGTTTACTTCTTCTAAGGGCATATTTAGGGTATGGATTTTTAGTATCTGAAGCCTTGCCTCTTTTCCAGGGACGCCAAGGGATATTTCCCTATCAAATCTTCCTGGCCTTCTTAGGGCTTCATCTATTGCATTAGGTATATTTGTTGCAGCGATTACAACAACTTTTCCCCTACTTTTTAGACCATCCAAGAGTGCCAAAAGCTGGGCAACGACTCTTCTTTCAACCTCTCCTTTTGTTTCTTCTCTTTTTGGGACAATTGCATCTATTTCATCAATAAATATAATTGAAGGGGCATTTTTTTCTGCTTCATCAAAGATTTTTCTTAGGTTTTGCTCACTTTGCCCATAGTACTTACTCATAATTTCAGGACCATTAATCACACTAAAAAACGAGTTTGTCTCATTTGCGACTGCTCTAGCTAAAAGGGTTTTTCCAGTTCCCGGAGGACCATAAAGTAAAACTCCTTTAGGTGGCTCTATTCCTAATCTATCAAATATTTCAGGATGTTTTAAAGGAAGCTCAACCATCTCCCTTATTTTTCTTATTTCTTCATCAAGCCCCCCAATGTTTTCATATGTTACCCCTACGATTTTTGAATCGTCTAATATCTCTATTGGCTCAGGGTTGTATTCTACCTCTGTTAATTCTGTTACGATTACAGGTTTATCTTTTGGATTTGTTGAAACGACTAGAAATTTAAGTCCGCTAAGACCAAATCCTAATACATTAGTTTCATCAAGCATTTTGAATACATCTTCGTAGAATGGGTTTTGGCTTAAGGTTTGCTTTCTTATGCTACTTCCGCCCATAGAAACTACATCTCCTTTTACCATTGCTCTGCCCATTAAACCTCTTTTAAATATGTTATCTGATGCCTTGATCATTATTCCTTTCTGAATTGGAGCAATGACTATTTTTTTTGCTTCTACTACATCGGCTTTAGAAACTATCACAAGCTCACCTAGTGTAGCATCTGCATTTCTTCTTGTGCTTCCATCCATCCTTAGAATATTTAGACCAATATCCCCTGGATAACAACGTGCTACAATTCCAACAGTCTTTTTTTTGCCTTCGATAGTTACAATATCCCCAGGTCTTGCTCCGATTTCTTTCATATAATTTGAATCTATTCGGACTATGCCTTTACTTACATCTTCAAGCATAGCTTCTGCGACTTTTAATTTAATTGAATCTTCATTGTTTTGATTTTTATCTTCAACCATATTTGTTCACCAATTGTTGTTTACTAATGTTTGTTTACCAATCTTAACATCAAGATTTATTTTATTTTAAGATTTATTTTATTTTTTTTAAAATTATCCCCTTACATTTAAAGATTATTGATGTCTCATTCAAATGAAATGAATGTAAATGATGCAAAAAATAATGCAAAACTTAGATTGATTAAATTCAACATGAAAGCATTTTTAAATGAAAAACCTCAGCATAAATGCCGAAGTATTTCGCGAATAGTCGAGGTTAATCCTTGCATGAATCCGTCCATTCTTACTTTGGCTTAAAAGGCCAAAGTATGCGAAGTGATGCTGGATTTCATGAAATCATATATAAGCAGTTAATGTATAAGCAGTTAATGTAAGTAAATTATCATGAAGGCTTTTGGTAGAGTAGAGCAATTGGGAGAATATAAATCTTTTGTTGTGTTTAAAATTATATTCTATTTTAAAGGGATTATTGGATTTTAAAGACTATAGCTTTTTTAAGAAATGTAGTTTTTAAAAGATATGTAAGTATTTTCAAAGAATATTGGATTTAAAATCAACAATCTCTGGCTAAAGGACGAGGAGTTGGTAATATAAAAGCATGCACTACATTAAAGCGAGGTTGTTGATTAAAAAAAGAGTACGGAGTCCTCGTGTTGAAACGCGAGGTATCCTTTTCTATCAATGAAGCTTAGTATTAATGTTCTATTAAGGATTTGCAGAATATTTTTAAATAGAAAGTACAAATTAAAAGTTTTAAGTAAAAAAAGGTTTGGGTAGAAAGGGTAAACAAAAAAGATTTATGGAGAATATATTTACAAAAAAATTATCTGTTTTTTTATCTGGTTTGATAAATAACTATGAAAAAACCATGAAAACTTTTTATAAAAGGAAAGAGATTTCACATGGAGTAATATATACGATGGTTATACGATAGTTTATTAAATGGAGTTAATATAAATAAATCTAATAATTAGATAAATATGATAAAGATAAATGTGATAATTTTGGTTTTAAGTAAGTTGGTGGAATAAATGAATTATAATAAGCTACTTTTTGGAACTGCTGGAACACCTCTTGGGACGCCTAAACCTAAAAGCTCTTTGAATGCTTTAGATTATATTAAAGAAATTGAACTTGATGGGATGGAGCTTGAATTTGTGAGAGGTGTTAGAATGTCTGAAGAACTTGCTATGCAGGTAAAAGAGAAAAAAGAAAGACTTGGTTTAGAACTAAGCGCTCATGGACCTTATTATATTAATCTCAATTCTTTATCAAAGGATATTGTTAATAGTAGTGTTGAAAGGATTTATCAGACTGCGAAGATTGCACACCTTGCTGGAGCAAAAAGCATTACTTTTCATGCGGCATACTATCTTTCAGATACTAAGGATACAGTTTTTGAGAGAGTTAAAAATATATTAATTGAACTTATCAAAAGATTAAAAGCTGAAGGCATTAATATTTTTGTTAGACCTGAACTTACAGGAAAACCAACTCAATTTGGAGACATTGATGAGTTAATAAGACTGAGCAGGGTTGTTGATGGTATTCTCCCTTGTATTGATTTTTCACATAACTATGCTCGAACAAATGGGAAGTTTAATTCATATGAAGAGTTTTATAGTTTTATGGAAAAGTATAAAAGAGGATTAGGAGATTTTGGGCTTTATAATATGCATTGTCATATTTCTGGAATAGATTTTGGGGATAAAGGAGAAAAAAAGCATCTGAATCTCGTGGAATCTGGATTTAATGTGAGTACACTTTTAAGCGTTATTAAAGAATTTGGGTGCAAAGGTATTATTATCTGTGAAAGCCCAAATATTGAAAGCGATGCTCTTTATATGAAAAAACTTTATTTTGGAACTTGATGCGTTTTTTTTATTTGAGTGCGTTTGATAGCAGAATTGAAAGCGATAGTAGGAAATTTATAGTTTTTAGAGCAGTTAATCTTAAATAGGTTAAAAATAGATTGAAACTGTTTTAGAGTTTATGATTTTTAGAGGGAGATTTAAACGGGTGTAAGTTATGAAATCAATTAAAGAAAGCGAATTTTTAAGTAAGGATTTTTATAAAAAGGATTTGGATATTTTAAGAAAGGTTTATTTTCAAGAGATTTTAGCGGAAAAAAGATATTCAAAGCATATTGCTAATGTTTCATCTGATGAAATCAGAAATCTTTTGGTTGGTCTTTTTGAAGAAGAAAAAGAACATAAAGAGGCAATTTTATCAGAGATTAAAAAGATAAATCCAAAGTTTAAGCAGGTAAATGACACTCTTTGGGAGATGCAGATTCAAAAGGAACTTATGAACGGTGTTGGTAATGAGATATCAGTTATTAAAGCAATTTTGCAGATAAATATAGAAAAAGAGAAGGAATCAATTAGACAGTATATTGGGTATTCAAAAGAGGCAGAAAACGAACAGATTAAAGCTCTTTTAAGAGGTTTTTCTGTTGATGAACAAGTTCATTTTGAAAAGCTTCAAGAGATGCTTAATAAGATCGTGTGATGGATTGCAAGAAAATAATATTTATCTAAGTATCTATTGCCTATTTTTAAGGATTGCGAATAATGCTTTGAATACTAAGTAAATTGTATTTATCTAAGCCAGAGAACAATCCTTTTGGTAATTTTTTATATTAAATGAGATAAAAATCTGTTTGTAAGTAAATGGTATTTATCTAAGGGTTATACGCCCAAAGTTTTATTAAATGAATAGAAATTTGTTGTAAAATGTTTTTGTTGTTAAAATTGGTTAAATAGTATGGTGAAGATTTTAAAAAATGAGTAGGGAATATAAACAATCAGAGGTTGTTATAAAAAAGAAATTTGAAGATAGATATAGATCTTTACTAGGAGAAAGATATGATGAATTTATATCTTGTTCAATTAGTTTCTTAAGAAGAGCTATTAGGGTAAATACTATTAAGTCTGATGTAAATTTTGTGGTTTCAAGGCTTTCTAAATCCTGGGAAGTTAAACAGGTACCATGGTGTAAGGAAGGTTTTTGGATTCAAGGAGATAGAAGGGATATTGGTAATTTACTTGAGCATCAAATGGGATATATTTATGTGCAAGAACCTGCTAGTATGATTCCACCAATTGTTTTAGAACCAAAGCCTAAAGATATTGTTTTGGATATGGCTTCAGCACCAGGGTCAAAAACCACACAGATTTCAGCAATGATGAAAAATAAAGGGATTATTGTAGCAAATGATGAAAACCCATTAAGACTTAAGCTTTTGGCAATGAATCTTCAAAGATGCGGAGTTGAGAACGCTGTGATTTCTAATAGGAATGCGATGTATTTTGAAAAAGCCAACATTCTTTTTGATAAGATTCTTTTGGATGCCCCTTGTTCTGGAACAGGAACGATTAGGAAAAGTCTTAAGACATTAAAGATCTGGAATGAGAAGATGACTTTAAAGATTGCAGGATTACAAAAAAGACTTTTGGATAGTGCTTATGCTTCTCTCAAAAGAGGAGGAGTGCTTGTTTATTCTACATGTTCTTTGGAACCCGAGGAAAATGAGGAGAATGTTTCTTGGTTTTTAGATAAATACAAGGACATGTTTTCGGTTGAAATCAATTTGGATATAAAGCAGGATAAGCCCATTATGGAATTTGAAGGTAAGAAATACAACAAGGGAGTTAAAAATTGTCTTAGATTGTACCCACACACCAATGATACGCAAGGATTTTTTGTATGCAAGATGATTAAGAGATAGAATATTTAAAAATGAGATTTATTTACTGATTCTTTTAAAATTTCTCCTGTTATTGTGATTACTTGGATAGTATTGTGATTAAACATTTGTTTGTGAGAATTTTTATTTTTCGTCTATTTCTTTGAAGTAAGCGCTAATTTGATAGTATATCAAACCAAGTTTTATACCCAGTTTTATAGTTTATCAAGATAATTTTTATTGTTTATTAACAATTAAATGGTGAGTTTGTGTAACTACTCGAAAGATACTAAAATAACGAAATATTTAAATATTAGTTCTTACTCATCCAAGGTTAAAGACAAAGTCGCTTGATAGACTTTTTCAAAAAATGGGGGGATTATGTAAAATGAAAGGAAAACTACCGTTTATGTTTGTTTTGGGAATTTTGGTCCTTAGTATGTTTTTGGACAGTGCAGCAGTTTTTGCAGATGAGATGATTCCAGTATCTTTGGTTTCAGTTAGGCTAAATGGGCAAGATATAAACCCATGGGAAACAACCCAACTAGATTTTGAAAGAAACCAAAAAGCAGAGTTAAGAATCGTTTTAGATGCTTATGATGTTTCTCAGGATATTCAGGTAACAGCTATGATAACAGGATACAAACATTCAAATGTTAATCCAATTCTTGATAGCACAACTGTGTTTAATGTTAAGGGAGAAAGAAGATATGTTAAAAATCTAGATTTTAATGTTCCAGATGACATTAAAGCAGGTAGCTACAAGTTAAGACTTTTTATATCAAATAAGTTTGGATATACACAAACTTTTGAGTATAATTTAGATATCAGTTTAGCTTCTGAGCTTGTGACTATTAGGGATGTTATACTAAGTCCAAGCAACAATGTTAATGCAGGAACTTACTTAATAGGAACTGTAAGGGTTAAGAATTCAGGAGACAACATTCAGGATGGTGTTAAAATAAAGCTTGCAATTCCAGAACTTGGAGTTGAAGGTGCAGATTATATTGAAGAGCTTGAGTCTGAAGAATCAAAGACAACTGAAGAGATCGCTCTAAGAATTCCTGTTTGTGCTAAAGAAGGAGAATACAATGTTATAGTAACAGTTTATTATAATGATTTGTATGAAAGTACAAAGGAAACAAGAACAATTAGGGTAATTGCATCCGATGCTTGTGAGATTGATGACGGTTCAAAACCTGTAGAAAAAACAATTGTTTCTGTTTCAACCATGCAAAACACAGCTAAGATTGGAGAAAAAGCATTTTTCCCTATTACTGTTGTGAATACTGGAAGAACAACAAAGACTGTTTCACTTCAGGTTAGCGGAGCAGATTGGGCAACTGTTGAGATTTCACCTACAAACATTATGCTTGTTAAGGGTGAAGATACAGGAATTGCAACAATCTATGTAGCACCAAAGGAAGGCACACAAATCGGAGAAAGAATGCTATCTTTGGATGTGATGGTTGATGGAGTGCTTTCACAGCAAGTTCCTTTGAGAGTAATCGTTGAAGAAGCAAAAAACGATGATTCTCAAATAAACCTAAAAGGTGCTTTAGAGATTGCAATTGTTGTGCTTGTAATCATTTTAGTTGTTATCGGTCTTGTCTTAGCTTTTAAAAAGATAAGAAAGGATGAAGACAACGATGATGAAAGCCAAACCTATTATTAATTTTTTTTATTGATTTTCTTTATATTTTTATTATTTCTTGGTTTTTTTCAGGATATAAGATTCATTTCTAGGGGGGAAAATGATATGTTTATCTCAAATAATTAAGATATTTAATTTTTAATAATTTATGAGAATGCATTTTAAGACTTTTCATTTTTTAGTCGTAAGTATTTTGTCGGGAAAGTCAAACCAACAAAAACAAAAGATTTAAAAACCATTTCAAACTCCAGTTGATATTTATGCCTGGTTGGTGTAGTCCGGCCAATCATCCGGCCCTTTCGAGGCCGGGACTCGGGTTCGAATCCCGAACCAGGCAATTTCTTTCTTCGCAATTTCTATGCAATTTCGGCATGTGATTTACTCAAGAGTAGTTATAAAACTATAAATAAGATGTTTGAAAAAAATAGTTATTAGGGAGTTAAGGGTTAGTTTTAGTTTAATTTTTTAGTGGTTTTAATAGTGGTTTTAGAAAATAATTAGGGGAAATAGTAATAGTTTAATTGAATATTTGGGTATGCTAAAAATGGGATTACCATTCTTTTCAAAAAAAAAGGATTTGGCACAAGATAACTTTCTGCCAAAACTGGATCTAAATGATATTAGAAGGGTTGCCAAATCTTCTGGAAGAAGTAAAAAGGATGTTTTAGAAGAGGAGTTGATATCTGAACTAAATAAGGACCTTAAAGAGATTAGAGAGAATACACTTGAAAACCCAAAAGAAGAGTCTTATGATGAGATAGGGGTAATTGAAAAAGCTGATAAGACACCTGTAAGAAATCTTTCAGAGCTTGTAGATTTTGCAAAAAACCTGCAAGAATCTGATTTTAAGAAGTTTGTTAATCCTAAGTTTAACCTATTCTCTGAGTTCGCTCAAGAAAATTTCGGTCAGATTGGGCTTAGTGTGGAACTTGCCCTTCTCACAAACAGACAAGATACAGTTTCCAAACTCCAAGCGTTTTTAATAAGTGAAGGAAATATTTCTGTTATAGAAAAACCAAAAAATGACAAAAAAGGGAATGTTTCAAAAGAAGATAAATCTAATATGGGATTTCAAAAGAAAATAGTTAAAGAAACAGCTAAGAAAATACTTATGAGTACAGCTAAAGAGAAAGGATTTGTTTTTAGCAAGATTAAAGTGAATTCCCTTGAGGACTTATCTAAGACTATGAATTCATTATCGTTAAGGAGTGTTATTAAGGAAATTGAAAACAGAAGAATAGAACTTGCAGATTGGATTGAAAAAGCTATTGGCGATTCAGAGCTTGCTAATAGGGTTTTAAATAATTATGAGCCTAAGAATGTGATTAATGCAATTGAAGAGAGAATCAGATTTTTAAAGAAAGTAATTGAAGATGATGATACTGAAGAAGAAAGTGTGGTTTTAGACAAGACAAGTAAAACAGTGGATGATAAAGAAGAAAGCAATTTTGAAAAGGAGGAATGTGAGGATATAAAACCTCTTGTTATTCATTCAAAAGAGATTAATGATATTCCTGAACTTATTAATTATATATCAGGTTTAGATGACGATGATTTTGATTCTAAGATTAAATCTATTAAAAAAGAGATTACTGATTGGATAGTAAAGATTACTAGAGAAGAAGACCTTTCTACTCTTGTTTTTTCAAATAATAAAAGTGATTTTTTAGAGAAAATCGAATCTGCAAGATACTCTTTGAGAGGTTCAACTAAAAAGAAGAGTAAAAAATCAAAGGTATCTGATGAGGTAAAAACAAGTAAGAAAAAGGAAGATATTTCTAAAAGTCAAATAAGTGAAAATCAAAACGAGAGTATAGAAAATAAGAATGAGAAAACTTACTCTGAAGAACAAAACTCAGCTGACGTTAAAGATGTAACTCTTAAAACTAATAGTGATGATTTGAAAAAAACTGTTTCAAGTGATTCAAGTGATAATGTAGTTAAATCTGATGAAACGGAAAAATTAGTAACACAAGATACAGAAAAAAAAGAGCAAAAGATTGACCCTGATGAAGCAAAGTATCAGCCAAAGGATACTACAAGTGATTTTGAAAAGGAAACTAAAACTACTAAAGTACCATTAAAAAAGGATAAGGGCTTTGAGGAGGTTGGTTTTTTTGATGATGAAACCGAAAAGAAGGTAACAAAGCTTGCTGAAGAGATTGAGGAGAAGAAGCCTTATTTTGATAAAGCCAAAAACATTTCTGAAGACTTTGACAAAGATATTATTGAAAAAATAAATAAGGATACTTCAACAACTTTTCTTCCTGCTCCAAGCAAACCAGATGAGATAAAACAACCAAAAAATGAGTATTTGTCTAATCTTGTGAAAACAAATAACGATGATAATTCTTTAAAATATTCTAATCAAAGCGAGGTTATTAAAAACAGGTCTGATCTTATTGATAGTAAAACTAAATCACAAGATGATTCTTTAAATGAGCTCCCTTCAGATTTTTTAGACAACGAAAAAAATGATTACATTGCATTTGTTGAGGATAAAAAGAAGATTGAGGATAAGGTTGATTTGCTTTACAATGAACAGCTGTCTTCTAATAATGCGAATAAAAAGGAGATTTCACTTCCAGAGAATCCAAATGATGATTTTATTGATTCCATTGAGAAAAAGAATATTGAAAGTAGGGAAGTAACTATTCCTAAAGATAACCAAAATCCTTTTGAAGCAAAAGAGATTAATAAATATTTCAAAGAGTATGCAAATGCAGCTAAACAAGCAATTTCACTTAATGTTAAAGAGATGGAGTCTGCAATTGAACTTAAAAAAGAGGAGATTAAACTTCTAAATGAGACTATTGAATCTAAGAGGTTTATGATTGAGACAGATATTAAAGAGCAAGTTAAGGGTTTTAATGAATTAAAAGATAAGCTCACTGAAGAGATAAGATCACTTTTAAAAGAAAAAGATGAGCTTAAATTGCAGGTTGACTCTTTGAAAGGCAAGGTTAATGGAAGTATTGATATTGATAGTGATGAGATTATTAATTTGAAGTCTGTTATTGAAGAGCTTAATAAAAAGCTTAAAGAGCAAGAAGAGATCATATCAGCATATCAAAATCGTGATTTTAATAACGGTTCAGATTCTAAACAAGGTAATGATAGTATCTATCAAAAGATTAATAACGAGTATGTTTGCCTAAAAGAGAAGTATTTAAAGCTTGAAGCAGAGAATAAGAAACTTTCAGAGTCAAATGCTTTTCTTGAAAAGGGATTATCTCCTAAAGAGAAGGCAGTAATTAACTTTTCTGAACTTAAGTCTGAGCTAGAATCAACTAAGAAGGAATTGAATAAAAGAAAGAACGAACTCGGAAAGGTTATAAAAGATATGGAATTAAAACAAGTTGAGCTAAATAATTTGATTTTGGATATTGGTTCAGTGAATAATATAAAATTAGTCCGAGAAGAACTTAAATCAGAATCTAAAAAGCTTGAAAACATTAAAAAAGAGGTTGAATTAAAAGAGATTGAGTTAAATAATGCAAAGAAGCTTTTGGAGTCTGCAAATGATGATTACAAGATGGTTTTAGAGTCTAAGAAGCTTGAAGAATCAAAATTGAGTTTAGATATTTCTAATAAGAATATCAATGATACAATTAATCAAAGGATAGATACACCAATAGATATTATTGAAGATAAGGCTAGTAATGATGTCAAGGTCTCAGAAGTAATTCAACCAAATATTAGTGAACCTAGTGAGGAGTTACCTTTAGAGATTAATTCAAATGTTGATAAGTCTTTTGAGGAGTTATTGGATGGTATTTCGGGAAATAAGCCTAAAGAGAATTTGGAAAACACCGCTAACAACCTTGATAATTTCGAAGACATACAGGAAGGTATAAATGTTAAAGAGAAAAAAGATGAAAACTCTTTAGATGAAGGAGATTTTAATAATAAATTGAGCGAGGTTGAATTTTCTGAGCCGATTAAAAGATTTAATAGAGAAAAAGCGTCTGAAAGAAATAAAGAGAAGAGAAACAAGATATCTGTTAAGACATTTAAGAAGAATGAACTGGATAATGATTTTGTTCCTGATTTTGATAAAGAATTAGGTGATGTTCAAGACACATTTAAAAAAGATTTAGATGTTACTAAAGAAGTAATAGTTTCTTCAAATAATAGCAAGAAAAAGAAAAATAAGCTAAATGCTAAAAATAGTGATCAAAAAGATGTGCAAGCAGAGGATATTGAATCCAGGAGTAAGAAGCTTTTAGATGAGATTGAAAAGGATGTTTTAATGGAACAAAAAGAGGCACAAGTCATTGATAATAAAGGTGGGGAGATTATAAATAAGGAATCGTTTGGCAAGAAACCAAAGCCTGTTGATACATATGTTAAAACTATTGATACTCTTGAGGATGTTTATGATGCTATTAGAGAAGCTAGGAATATGGTAGATATAAGAAAATTTGATGATGCACAATACAAAATTGATGAGATTGAAGAAGCAGTTTTAAGGATGAAATTGGGTTCAACGGATAAAAAGAGAATTGAAGTGGAAGTTAGATTATTAAAACTAGAGGTAGAGATTTCATAAATATTAAAAACTTGATTTAATAGATGGATTTTCTATGTTAGATTCTTCAAGAAACGCTTTAATTGTGGGAATTGACCCAGGGTCAACGCTTGGGCTTTGTGTAATTGATATGTCTGGGAAAAGCCAAGGTATATTTTCTTTTAAGGATGCAAGACTTCATGATGTGATTAATAAGATTTTAGAATTTGGTATGCCTGTTGTAATTTCTTGTGATAAGAAAAAGATTCCAAGTTATATAAGCAAGGTTTCAAGAAAGCTTGGCTGTAGAATTATATCTCCTGAAAGGGATCTTTTAGTGTCTGATAAGAAAAGACTTGTTATTAAAAGTGGCTGTTCTTTAAGAATTGATAATTCCCATCAAAGGGATGCGTGTGCAAGTGCATTTTATGCGTTTTTAAGGCTTAAAAGTTCTATTGAAAAAATAAAAAGATCTTTTCCAACAGATTTGCATAATGGGACTTTATTTAAAAGAATTTTAGTTGATTCAGAAACACTTAGAGATGTTAAGCTGGATTTGTCTTTAGGTAAAGAAAATGGTGCTTGCAAATCATTTTTAAAAGGGCATGAGAAGATACAAAGTGAAGAGAGGTTTAAAATAAAAACTTTTTCAAATAATAAAGATGATACTCTATCAAGAATTAAGCAATACAAACAAGAGATATTAAGGCTTAAGGAGGAAAACGAGAGGTTATTTTCTAGGGTTAATGATATTGAAAAGGAGATTGATATCAAGGCAAGGATACAGGCAGATAAGTTCATGAAAAGAATAGAATCTGAAAAGCGACTTTTATCCAGGATTAATTTAGAAATTAGTAAGACTAATTCTGAGCTTAAGATTAAGATTAAAAGTTTACAAGAACTTTTAAGTGAACTAAAAATAAGATTAGGTGATGATGATTTTGAGTTTTCAATTGTGTTTTTTAAGAGTTCGGCTATTAGATTTGAAGATATTAATGTGATTAGAAATAAGAAGATATTTATAAGAGAAATTGATTACCTTAGAGATTTTGCTTTAGATATCTTTAAAGAGAACGATATTTTCATTTTGTACAACAGTGGATTAAAAAAAGAGATTTCTAAGCTTTTGGATAATGATATTAAGTCTTTGAAAGTGGCAAATATTAAGTCACAGGAGATATTAGGTTTTGCTTTTTTTAAGAAATTGGATTTAAGAAATGCAGAGAAGAAAAATAATTTTTTAAGTGAGATTATTGATGATTATAAGACGAAAAGAAAAAGATTTTAAGCTTTTTTAAAAAGCTATATTGAAAAACTGATTTTTATTTAAAATAGATATATAATTTGATAAGTTTTGTGTTATTTGGGTGAATATGATGGGAATTTATGAGGATTTAAAGGATGTTATGATTAATGAATTGGATTTTGAGGATATTGTTGGACTTGATAATACTAAAAGTCAGTTAAGGTCTGCTTTTGTTTCAGGCCATCATATTATTTTGGTTGGTCCACCAGGGGTTGGTAAGACTACTCTTTCCTTAAATATTGCAAAAAAGCTTCCTGAGATTGAGGTTTATGATTGCCCTTATAATTGCAGTGTAGATAATCCAAAATGTGAAATCTGCAAAGCTGGGAGTTCTAAGAGAATAAAGATTAAAGGAGAACAAAGGTTTGTTAGGATTCAAGGAAGCCCTGATCTTAGTGCAGAGGATCTTATTGGAGATATTGACCCAAAAAAAGCACTTGAGTTTGGACCATTGTCTATTAAGGCTTTTACGCCCGGAAAGATTTTTAAGGCTAATAATAAGGTGCTTTTTTTTGATGAGATTAATAGATGCCCTCAAAAGCTTCAGAATGCTCTTTTGCAGGCGTTATCTGAGAAGAAAGCGACTATTGGAAGCTATGATGTTGATATTGATTCGGACTTTATTTTTATTGGTACGATGAATCCAGATGATTCAAGTACAGAGAACCTTTCAGATGTGTTTTTGGATAGGTTTGATGTTATTGAAACAGGATATCCTGAAACTCTTGAGCAAGAGATTAAGATTACTAAGAAATCAGGGATATCAGAAGCAGATTTTAATGATGAGTTGTTAGTTGGAGTTATTGGTTTTATCAGGTCTCTTAGGGGCAACAAGAATCTTGAGAAAAAGCCATCAGTGAGAGCAAGTATTGCACTGTATAACAGGAGTCAGTCAAATGCTTTGATTTCAGGAAGAAAAGATGTTAGCTTTTTGGATGTTTATAATGCAATTGTTTCGGTTTTAAGTCATAGGATAAAGCTTAAGCCTTCAGTTGAGTTTAATACCAAAACTAGCGATTTTTTACGTAATGAGTTTGAAGAGTATTCTCATAAGAAGGGGTTAAAAGATACGGGTGGTGAGGGGTAATGCTATTGAGATAAGTAATAAGCAATCCTATGAAGAAGAGAGGGATTCAAAGGGAACTAAAAAGGGTGCTGATGGGCAGTTAAATAAAGAGGTTTATGAATCTAATGAGTCTAAAGATGGAATTATTGTTGGAGAATCTGTTAATAGAGGAATAAACAATTTTTCACCAGACATGATTTTTGAGAGGATTGTTGATAATTATAAGGTTGCAAAAGAGATTTATGGAGAGAAAATTATTGAACTTTTATCGGGTTACGACCCAAGCTATATTGAAAAAAATATTAAGATACCTGAGTTTCAAAAGGTTTTAAAGAACAATATTAAAAATGAGGTTTTGGCTTTAAAGAAAAGAGATGTCTTAGAGGATGATTTTTCGGTTTCAGAGGATGCTTTAGAGAGTTCTATTGTAGAGATGTATCTTAAGGAGATTGATGATATTTTGCCTAAGTCTTATTTTGGGGAGAAGATAAAAAAGCAAAATCATCAAGGGATAGAGAAGGTTGAAGACTACCAAACTCTTAAGAAGAGCTATTCAAATATTATGCTTTCAAAGACGATAAAAAGAACTATTAGACGGGAGCATAAAGAGGTTATTTCAGAAGATATTGTATGGGGCGATAGGATTGAAAAGGGCAAAACAGAGATGCTTTTTGCCCTTGACTCCTCGGCATCTATGAAGGGTGAGAAGCTTAAGGCTTGTAAAACTGCAGGTATTGGGCTTTGCTATTGGGCTATTGGGAATAAGGATAAGGTAGGTCTTTTGTCCTTTGGAGAAGAGATTTATGAGCGAATTCCACCAAGCACGGATTTGAGGTACATTATTAGAAAGATTGCGGGTATTAAGGCAAATAAACAGACTGATATTAGTTTGCCTATTAAAGAAGCTGTTGGGATTTTTGAGAGGAATAATTCCCAAAAAAGCCTTGTTATTATTACTGATGCAATGCAAACTGCTACAAAGAAATCTGAAAGTGATGTGCTAAACTCTTGCTTTGTTGCAAGAGATAATAAGATAGTTATTAGTGTGATTGGTATTGAACTAAGTAAAAAAGCAAGAGATTTTGCTAAGAAGATATGTGAGATCACTAATGGAGTGCTATATGAGATTGATTCTTATCAGGATATTCCAAGGATTTTAGTTTCTGAGTATATTAGAGAAAAAAACGCGTTTTGAGATAATGAGTCAATCGTATAAACGATAAAACCCTTGAAATAAAATGTCCGAAATGTGAATTGTTTTAAGATAATGAGTCAATCCCAAAAGATTAATCCTTTTGTATGGTTAATGATTGGTTAGAGTGTTTTTTTATTATGTTATTTTTGATTTCATGAAATCCAGTTCATTCACATATTTTGGTTTTTCAAGTTGGTTTCTCAAAACGAAAGTTCGAATAGACTAGTTAAAGAGCACTTAAAAGGTGAATTAACAAAAAAAGGTTGACAAAAGGATTGACCTTTAAATATTTACTATATCTTTTAAGAGTTTGTGCTTAAAATGTTTTTTTATTATAGTGGTTTTGATAATGTAAATAAGATTTTAAGGGTTTAAATGTTTAATTTTAAAAAAGAATTGTAAAAACAAGAAATTATTCAAATAATGTAATTTTAATTTGGTGGGAACTAGATAATTATTAAGGGGGGTTTTTATGGTTTTTTGTTTTTATGGTTTTTTGTTATAGTTTTTTATTTTTGCTTTTATTGCAAGAGCTAGTTCTTTTATTATTTCTCTTGTGGCTATTGTTCCTATTGAAACAATTTTTTTTGCTTTGTCAAATTCAAATGACGAGTAATTGTTTAGCTGTGCTAAATCTATTAGGAAATCAGGTTGATATGTTTTTATTGAAAGGTTAGAAAGCTCGTTTTCCATTGTGGAGATTGAGCGAGCTAGGATATCTATTATTTTAGGCTTTAGTTTTAGGTCATTTTCAAAGTTGTAGGGTATCTTTACGGCTATTAAAAAATCACATTTGTCTTTTATAACGCTTAATGGCAGTGGATTTGATATCCCACCATCTACATAATGCTTTCCTTCTAAAAATACTGGTGAGAATACTCCAGGTATTGAAGAACTTGCCTGTATTGCTGTTGCTAGTTTTCCAATGCTAAATGTTTTTTCATTTAGGTCGTCGATGTTATAGGCTATTGAATAGAATGGAATTTTTGCATCTTCAAATGATTGGCCTGAGTAGATTTCTTCAAGTAGATTTTTCATGGTTTGGGTTTCAAATATACTTTCTTTGCTTACTCTGATTTTTGTTAGATTTTTTATTACGTCTTTGTTTAGGCTTTCTACTATTTTTGCTAGTTTTGATGAATCGGGATTTAGAGCGTAAAGTCCTCCTACTACTGAGCCCATGCTTGAGCCGGCAATTACGGATATTGGGATATTAGATTTTTCTAAGACTCTTAACACTCCTAGATGAGCAATTCCTTTAGCACCTCCAGCTGATAGGGCAATTCCTATTTTGAAATCCTTGTTTTTTGAGAGCAAGGGGGTGATGGATTCTGAGATGGAATTATATAACTCTAATTCGGATGCTCCTTCTAAAAAGATTTTGCTTTCATCTACATAAGGGTTTATTTTGATTAATTTTTGTTGTTTTGAGTTTAGTATTTTTGGTATTGATTTTTGCAAAGTTATTTTGGATAGGGGTTTAGAGATTTTTGAGATGTATTCTTCTTCTGCTTTTTTTTTTATGTTTTTAATTAATTGATTCGTTTTTTTAAGGATTTGTTGATTTCTCTTTTTTGGGTTATTGTTTTGATTAGAACTCATATTTTTTCACTTTCTAGTTTGGATTTGGTTTTGTTTCTCTTCCTCTTTGTGAGAGGTATAATTCTTTTATTAATGATAACTCTGAGACTTCTAAGAGATCTTTGTCTTCTCTTACTCTGATGACTCTTGGAAATCTAAGGGCAAAACCTGAAGAGTATGAGTTACTTTTTTGGATTTCTTCAAAGTTGGTTTCTATTACGAGTCTTGGTTTAACTTTTACGTTTTTTCCAAGGTCTTGGGTGATTAGTTTTTTTAGCTGATTTGTTATTTCTATGAAGTTTGCATCATCGCCTTCCTGTTCTTTTAGGCCTGTTGATACTTTTCCGATTTCTAAAAGTTCATCATCTTCGCCTTTGCATGCTACTATGTAAGATGTTAAAAGCCCTGTTCTTTTTCCTTCGCCCCATTCTGCTCCAACAATTACAAGGTCTAATGTTTCCATTACGGGTTTTATTTTCATTCCAAAGCCTACTTTTCTTCCAATTACATATGGTTTGTCAAGTGCTTTTAGCATTATTCCTTCGTTCCCTGCGTTTAGGGATTGATTATAAAAGCTTTCTAATTCCAAGAGATTTGCCGTTATTTTTGCAATTGAAGGACGGATTTTACCTTGTATTATAGGTACAATATTTTCTATGATGTCTCGCCTTTTTGAGAATGGCAAATCCATTACTGATTTTCCTTCAAAATAGAGAACATCAAAGATATTTACTTCAACAGGAACTTTTGATGCTATTTCTTTTATATCGTATTTTCTTCTTATGCGCTGGGATACTTCCTGAAATGCTTTGTATTTTTTAGAAATGGGGTCTATTCCTACTACTTCGGAGTCTAAGATTATTGATTTTGCTTTTATTTTTTCTTTGATTATTGTTGTTACATCAGGAAATTGCTTGGTTACATTTTCAAGTGTTCTTGTAAAAAGCATTACGTTTTCATCTTGTTTGTGGATTTGAACTCTAAATCCATCGTATTTGTATTCGGCACAGACTTTAGTGCCCAGTGCATCTTGAGCTTCTTTTATTGTTTTTGCTTTGATAAAAAGCATGGCTCTTGTTGGTCTGAATAGTTTTATTTGTGCATTTATTAGTCCATTTAATCCTTCTTTGGATGAAACTAGTATTACCGCGCTTAAATCTGTGATTATGTTTATTGCGTAGTTAAGTGTGTCTTTTATAAAGTCGTTTATTTGTTTTGAGTCTTTTGAGATTATGATTGTGTTCTTGTCAAGGGTATTTGTTTTTGATTGAAATTCTTTAAATGAAAGAGTCAAGATTTTGTAATTTGTATCTTTTAATTCTTGAAATTCTGCTTTTTTAATTGATTCCTTGCAAGAAGGACAAGGTTCATAGTAAGGAATAAGGCTTTTACAACTAGGACAAAATAGCACTGCACCTGCTTTGATTTCTCCTAAAGCTATTTTTGGAAGGTATGCAAATTGGATTGCATCCCTTATTACTCCTTCTCCTGCTCCAATTCTTAGGTCCCCTATTGTTGAGCGGGCTATAAATTTGGCTTCAATGGGATTTGCGCTTGTTAGAAGGCTTGAAAGAAGAGCGAGTTTTGAGTCTACACTGCCTTTGCCTTTTTGTAGTGCGATTGATTTTAATGTGTCAAATACGTATTGTATTGAAAGATTTTTTGAGAAGAGTGTGGATTGCTTTTTATTCTCGTTATACTCTTTTGCGACTATGCCTAAATCTCCTGTGTTCTTCCATTTGTTTTCTATTTGCTGTTGTGTTATCCCATAAGATTTTGAGATTGCTTTTATTACTAATTGTGATGAAAGCCCTATTTTCTCTTCACTCAACCCAGGATATAAGTCTCCTAAGAAAAGCAATGAAGAAACGGATGCGTCTTTTGGGTCAGTGCTTTCAAAGAATTGTGAGATTATATAGGATTTTTCTATCCTTTGGGATGTTTTTTCAAGCTCCTCACATATCTCTGCAAATCTTTTGAATTCCATATGTTATTTAGAATGATTTTGAGTATATAAAGATAACTAAATCGCGAATATATCTGAGATATAAGTAAGGCAAAAATGAAAAACCTCGGCATAAATGCCGAGGTAT
>Ga0208041_1000258_pt1 | contig 60509 bp, 39 predicted proteins | sample AD_SCU002_MetaG_FD_184453 | JGI IMG/M metagenome (GOLD analysis project Ga0208041, IMG submission 184453) | Active sludge microbial communities of municipal wastewater-treating anaerobic digesters from China - AD_SCU002_MetaG (SPAdes) (version 2) | ecosystem: Engineered > Bioreactor > Anaerobic...
TAGTGTCCTGGCTCGTAGCGGGTATTTCCCGGTAGAGGAGCTTCGCACCTTTCGCCAGTTGAATTCCAGGCTCCAGGGACATCCTGCTACACACGAAGGATTGCCCGGTGTGCGTATCGCTTCGGGGTCGCTCGGACAGGGTTTATCCGTCGCCATAGGCGCAGCCCAGGGCAAGAAACTCAATAAAGATCCGTTTCTTGTTTATGTATTGATGGGTGATGGTGAGATAGAGGAAGGCCAGGTTTGGGAGGCCGCTATGTACGCAGGCGCAAGGGAGATCGACAACCTGATCGCAATCATTGACCTGAATGGACAGCAGATCGACGGACCGGTTTCCGAGGTGCTGCCGCAGGGCGATGTGGCGGCCAAATGGAAGTCATTCGGCTGGGAGGTGCTGGAAATGAACGGGAATGATATGAACGATATCCTCAGTGTTATGGAGTTTGCGAGATCAAAATCCGGCCAGAAGAAACCGGTCATGATTCTCATGCATACAGTGATGGGATATGGGGTGGATTTTATGTCTGGTACACATCACTGGCACGGCGTGGCGCCCAATGATGCACAGGCAGCCCAGGCCCTGGCCCAGCTTCCTGAAACCCATGGTGATTACTGATGATTCATTACCGGAGACATATTATTCTTGGTTTGCTGCTTGTGTTGTTTGTGATCCCGTTATCAGCCCAACCTGAAACGGAAAAGCAGCAGCCACCTCCCCTGACGCGCATCCTCTTCGTGTTTGATGCTTCCCAAAGCATGTTCGGCCGGTGGCAAAGTGATATGAAGATCAATATCGCGCAGAGGCTGCTGTCCAGCCTGCTGGATAGCCTCAGGGATGTGCGGAATATGGAACTGGCCCTCAGGGTTTACGGTCACCAGAAGACCTTCCCGCCACAGGATTGCGATGATTCCAGACTGGAAGTGCCTTTCGGACCGGATAACTTCAGAAAGATCCAGCATGCTTTGAAGGTGATCGTGCCCAAGGGGACAACTCCCATCGCTTACTCCCTCTCCCTGGCTGCCAATGATTTCCCGCCCTGTGACCGTTGCCGTAATATCATTATACTGATCACTGATGGCCTCGAAGAGTGCGGAGGAGATCCTTGCGCTGTGTCGAGGGATCTGCAAAAACGCGGCGTCGTTCTCAAACCCTTCATCATCGGTATCGGCAAGGATTTCAAACAGGAATTCGACTGCGTGGGAACATATTTCGACGCCTCCAGCGAGCAGGCGTTCAGCAAAGCTCTGAATGTGGCCATCTCTCAGGCTCTGAATTCCACGACAGCCCAGGTCAACCTGCTGGATGCGCATGGCAATGCCACCGAAACCAATGTCAACATGACCTTTTATGACCATTTGTCGGGACTGGTGAAATACAACTATGTGCATACCATGAACCCCAAAGGCTTGCCGGATACCCTGGTCATCGACCCCCTGGTTGTATATGATGTGGAAGTACAGACCATTCCTCCGGTTCGTAAGGACAGCGTTCATCTGACTGCAGGCCAGCATACCGTGATTCCGGTGATGACCCCAAGGGGGGACCTGATTATCAAGATGGAGAGTACGCAACGACAGAGTCGTGATCTCAGATGCCTGATCCGCAGAGCAGGGGATGGAACTACATTGCATGTCCAGCAGTTGAACAGGGCTGAACGGTATATCACCGGTGTATATGATATTGAAGTATTGACGCTTCCACGAACCATCATTCCTGGGGTTGAAATCACCCAAAGCCGCACCACTACGGTTGAAATCCCTGGTCCCGGCATCGCAGTTATCCAGAAATCAGCCCATGGCTATGGGAGCCTCTACGTGGAGCAGAATAATAAACTGGAGTGGATTTATAACCTGGGTGAGGACCCGGCACAGGAATCCCTCCTGTTGCAGCCCGGTCGCTACAGGGTGGTGTTCAGGGGAAAATACGCGAAGAGCTCTTTGAACACGATCGAGAAACGGTTCACCATCACCTCGGGTACAACAACCAACGTAAAAATCTTTGAATAATCATCAGACTGGCATGGAATATATCAATAGTGGCATGAAAGACACCCGCTCCGGTTTTGGAGATGCATTGCTGGAGCTTGGAAAGCACAATCCAAAGGTGGTGGCACTCTGTGCCGATCTCACCGGATCGCTTAAAATGGGTGATTTTGCAGCGGCTTTTCCGGAACGATTTTTTCAGGTTGGCATCGCTGAGGCCAATATGATGGGCATTGCCGCCGGGCTGACGATAGGGGGCTGGATACCGTTCACCGGGACATTCGCCAATTTTTCAACCTGCCGCGTTTACGACCAGATACGTCAATCCATCGCCTATTCCGGAAAGAATGTGAAGATATGTGCCTCGCATGCCGGTTTGACCCTGGGCGAAGATGGTGCCACACACCAAACCCTGGAAGATATGGGTCTGATGAAGATGCTTCCCGGGATGACGGTCATCAATCCCTGCGACTATAACCAGACCTATGCAGCGACCTTGGCAGTAGCACAGCATCAGGGCCCTGTCTATCTCCGATTTGGCAGACCCAAAGTGCCCAATTTTATGCCCAGGGAGATACCGTTCGAAATCGGCAAGGCGATCACCCTTGTTCATGGATCTGATGTCAGCATTTTTGCCACCGGACATCTGGTCTGGAAAGCCCTCGAAGCAGCGCAGGTCCTGCTGAAGGACGGTATCCAGGCAGAAGTGATAAATGTGCATACGATTAAACCTTTGGACGAAGACGCTGTCTTATCATCTGTGGCGAGGACAGGCTGTGCGGTCAGCGCCGAGGAGCACCAACGGCATGGCGGATTGGGTGACAGCATTGCCCAGTTACTCGTCAGGAACAGGCCGGTGCCCATGGAGATGGTCGCAGTGCAGGATACCTTCGGCGAAAGTGGCAAACCGGAAGCATTGCTCAGCAAGTACGGCCTCGATACCGCAGATATCGTCCATGCCGCCAGGAGTGTCCTGACCAGGAAGTAAGCTTCCCAGTGTCCTTCTCCTGGCCAGTACCGAAAAAATGACCCATGTCTAGGAACCAGGATCAGGACATCATTGCGTTACTGCAGCACCCAGGCGGGCATAAGGAGGCTTTTGACCTGATTGTGAGCCAATACCATCGCAAGATCTATGAACATGTGCGCCGCATGGTGATCGACCATGACGACGCAGCAGATGTTGTGCAGGAGGTGTTTATCAAAATATGGAAACACCTGGCCGGCTTCCGCAAGGATGCAGGCATCTACACCTGGATCTATCGCATCGCATCCAACGAAGCCCTGAATTTCATCAAAGCAAAGCAGCGAAGGAAACTGCTGCCCGGCCGCATGCAACCCTTTCAACCTACCGCGTCCTTTCAACAAACGCATGAGGGGGAGGAGATCATGAATAAACTGCTGAAAGCCGTTCACAGCCTTCCTGAAAAACAACAGCTGGTCTTTCACCTGCGGTATTTCGAAGAACTGCCCTATGAAGATATCTCGGCCATCACACATACATCAACGGGGGCCTTAAAAGCCTCCTATCATTTTGCTGTAAAAAAGATTGAAGAAATCATCAACCAGGTTTAAACCACCAAAGCGCAGCATTGTCTTATCAATTGTAAAGCACGGAAAAACAGCATGCAACCCAACAGTAACCATAAAGATCCCCGCATAAGCCTTGAAACACTGAAAGGCAAGCTGCACCAGCATGTTCCGGAAGGATATTTCGAATGGCAGGAAAAGAAACTGCTGGAAATCCCGGCAAGGCATCCCCAGGGACGCATCCGCAGCCTTATCCCGGTATATGCCTTAGGTGCGGTCGCCGCGACCATGGCTTTGTTGCTGATGTTCAATATGATATTGCCTGTTTTTCAAACACATAGCATAGAGATATCAGAACAGCAGGCACTGGAATATATGGATTTGCAGTACGATGCCATGGACCCCAGCCTGCAGATACTGATCATGAATGCCTATACCGATGCCCAACTGAGTCTGGGTACCGGATGGCTACCGGATGAAACCAGCAATGCAGCAGATGACAATGATGTCTCCGGCGAATCCGATGAGTACTTGATAGACTTTGCTGAAGAAGAAGACATCATCACCTTTCTATAAACACAACACCCTTCAACAATGAAAACAAAATCAATTTATCTGGGCGTGCATATTTTGGGCTTATTATTGCTGCTCCCCCTTTTTACCATGGCCCAGCCCGGCCCCATGGGGCAACAAAGACACGAACGCGTTGAAGCTGAAAGAATCGCATTCATTACCAGGCAGTTAAATCTCACGCCCGCGGAAGCCAAGGTGTTCTGGCCCCTCTATAATGAACATGATGCCAAAAGAGACGAGATTCTGAAAAAGCTGAGAACCCGCAACCGTGACCTGATGGAAGGTGAATTCGATGGGTTATCGGATGAGGAAGCCCTGAAAATGGCTGATGCACAGATTGTTGAGGAGCAGATGCTGCTCGATTTGCGCAAGGAATACCATGCCAAATACAAAACGGTCCTGCCTCCTGTGAAGATATTGAAGCTATACCAGGCCGAGCGGGAATTCAAGCGGGTCCTGATTCAGAAAATTCGCGGCCCCAAACGGCCCTGACCTGGATACTTCATCGTTCCATCGTAAAACCGGCAGGCCCCAGGGCTGAGCCGGTTTCTTTTTACCTTTGCGCGACCGGACGGCCAAACCATGCTGGCCGTAAGCGTAATGAACGATTTTTTCAAGCTCTTTGTTGATAACCTCCAGGCAACCACCTTACTGGAAGGCATAGCCGTGCTGACCGGACTGATGAGCGTATGGTATGCCCGAAAAGCCCATATACTGGTCTATCCTACCGGTATCATCAGCGTGCTGCTATATGTTTATATCTGCTTTGGGGCGAAGTTGTATGCCGATATGGGCATCAATGGCTTCTATTTTGCGATGAGTGTCTATGGATGGTATATGTGGACCCGTAAAGATGCCCATCGCGAGCTCAGGCCGGTGCAGTATTGCTCCCGGACCGGACATCTCATCAGCCTTGCCGGGGCTGTCGCCTTTTTCCTCCTGATCCGCTATGTGCTGATCCATTATACAGATAGCAATGTGCCCAACTGGGATGCCCTCACCACGGCCATCTTCATCATTGCCATGTGGCTGATGGCGCTTAAAAAAGTTGAACATTGGGCATGGTGGATCCTGGGCGACCTTATCTCAATTCCATTGTATTTTTCTAAAGCACTGGTTCTTACCAGTTTTCAATATACGGCCTTCTTGATCCTGGCCATTATGGGTTATGTGGAATGGGTGAAAATCGTAAGACGCAACAATCAGGCTGCCAGCGCATAGCCATCACAGGTCCGGAATCTACCGGAAAGTCGCAACTGGCAGAAGCCCTGGCAAAGCACCACGCGACCCAGTGGGTTCCCGAGTATGCACGCGCTTACCTCAACGGGCTTGACAGACCCTATCATTACAGTGATATTCTGCATATCGCCAAGCAGCAACACGAGATGGAAATGCAGCTCTGTGGCGATACCTCCGGTTACCTGTTTTGTGATACAGATATGACCGTCCTGCAAATATGGTGTGAGGTGAAATATGGTCGATGCCATGATTTTATTCTTAGGACAGCCGCCGCCTTCCCCTATGATTTTACCTTACTTTGCGATATTGACCTGCCCTGGGAAGATGACCCCCTTCGTGAGCATCCGCATATGAGGCAGGAATTATTCAATCGTTATCTTTATACCTTGCAGCAACAGCACAGCCCCTTTGCCGTTATCAGGGGATTGGGCGAAGACAGGTTTGCTAATGCTATAAACGCAATTGATGCATTCTTTGGAAAACATGGATAGGAGCATTGAAGGGCGCATTGACCAGGGTAAGGGTGGGGTTTTGTATATCCCGCGTTGGTTTCCGAGTGAGTTGGACCCCCAACTGGGTGTTTTTGTAGCAAAACATGCCCAGGCAGTGGCTGCATCCATTCCTGTTGCTGTGTTGTATGCTGTGCCTGATCCGGGAGCTAAAAGCAAATACCGCATTCAGTCGCAACACACACAAGGCGTTTACACCCTTGTCAACTACTACCGGCCGGCCAGACAGGGCCATTTGTTACATCCCTTACTGGCTGCCTGGCGTTACTACAAGGCCGCTGTCATGGGCTGGCGGCATATTGTCGGCGAATGGGGAACACCAGAGGTGCTGCATGCCCACGTCCTCCTGAGGCCGGTCGTGTTGGCTGCCCTGATATCGCTGCGATGGAAGATCCCTTATGTCGTGACCGAGCACTGGACCGGCTATGTATTTGGTTTTTTTCAACGTAAGCCTGCATGGTATCGCTTCCTGGCACGTTTCCTCGTCAGACGTGCCTCCTGCCTGACCGTTGTTTCGGAAAGCCTGCGCAAAGCCATGATTGACAATGGATTCCGTCACCCTTGCTTCCGTATCGTTCCGAATGTGGTGGAGGTTGATGGGAATTGTGAAGAACGCAGCCTGGGAAAGGAGCGCCCTTTGATGCTGACAGTGGCAGATCTGGTTGAACGCAACAAAGATGTATCAGGCGTGCTGAGGGCATTGCATGCCCTGGTTGGGAAAGGGCATGATATTGAATATCATATTATTGGAGGTGGAGAGGATCAGGATTTTCTGAGAACCCTGGCCCAGGATTTGTCCCTACTGAACCGTCATGTTTTCTTTCATGGCCGGCGTGACAATGCTTATGTCCTGCAGTTCATTCGCAAATGTGATTTCATGGTCACCAACAGCCGGGTAGAGACCTTCTCTGTTGCCACGGCAGAAGCGCTGGCCTGTGGGAAGCCCGTGATCGCCACCATTTGCGGAGGCCCCGAGTTTTTCGTGGACGAAAGCAATGGTATCCTCATCGAGCCTGGTAACCAGGCCCAACTCGAGGACGCCATAGTTTATATGTTATCACATTACCAGGATTACGACCGCAGGAAACTGCGCTCCTCTATCGAAGCGCAATTCAGTCCTGAGGCCGTATCCAGGCAGTTTGTTCAGGTATATCAGGAGGCTATGAAGCGCTAACCCTATGTTTAACAGGATCATTCATACGTTTATCACCAGGGTGCTGTCGGCGGCAGCCAGCCTGCTGATTGCCATCGTGATCTCACGTTACCTGGGTGCAGGCGGGAAGGGAGAACAAAGCCTGATCATTACTACGATCGCGATGATTATGCTGGCCTCCAACCTGATGGCAGGCGCTGCCCTGGTCTATCTTAGCCCGCGGATGCCCCTCCGCCGACTTGCCCTTCCTGCTGTGGCCTGGTCACTGGCAGTTTCGATACTGGCGATGACGCTATTGTATCTACTGCCAGTCGTCAGTAGTGACTTTATTGTAGATGTCGGGGCACTCTCTTTTATTTCGGCGCTCTCCGGTATCATGGTCAACCTGCTGATAGGGCAGGAGCGCATCCGCCTTGCCAATTACCTGAATATGTTGCAGCCTTTGGCGACTTTGGTCTATCTGGCTCTTATCCTGAGTCTGGCAGGTAGCATCACACTGGCGGATTATGTTCATGCACTTTATGTTGCTTTTGGTATCCCGGCCCTGTCAGGTGCCTGGGCCTTGCGGCATTACTTACTGGGACCTCAGGCAGAGGCATCCGGTGGCTGGAAGGACGTCATGGCAAAGATGTGGCATTATGGATTATTGAACCAAATGTCGCATGTGTTCCAGTTGATGAGCTTCCGGCTGGGCTACTATTTCCTGGATGCCTTTACAGGGGCAGCCAGCCTGGGTAAGTATTCCAATGCTGTTGCTATCATGGAAAGTATATGGTTGATTAGCAAGAGTATCGCAATTGTTCATTATGCAAGGATTTCCAATAGCGATGATGAAGCCTATAAGCGGAAGTTAACCCTGGAACTGGCCAGGTTTACTTTGGTTATCAGTTTAATAGGCGCGCTGGTGTTGTGTTTTCTGCCGGAGGGGATCTACCTATGGTTATTCGGACCTGAGTTTACCGGTCTGCCAGGGATGATGTGGAGTCTTGCACCTGGCATTCTGGCCTTTAGCCTTGTATTGATCTTTGGGCATTATTTCAGCGGGAACGGGCAATATGGCATCAATACCCGTGCTTCGCTTGCCGGATTCCTGGTGATGTTATTGTCCAGCCTGTTGCTGATCCCTGTTATGGGGCCTTATGGCGCTGGTATTTCCGCATCCTTGTCGTATATCGTTACCGCAGTGGTTACCATCGTCTGGTTTTACAAGGGACAGGTTTTCCGCTGGCAGGATCTCATTGCCGGCCGGGGCGATATCAGAAGATTCAATGAATTGATTAAGGGCATGTTACACCCTGTCGCTGGTAGCGTCAAAGGGGCTGACGGAGGATCTTCAGCCTGAAACTGGCATCAGGAGTAACCGGAGGGGTCAGGTGGTTGGTTGATTTTCCTTCTTTGAAGAAGATGGCAGTCTTGGTATGCGATACATGGAACAGATGCGGGTAGGCTTCTTCAGGTAATCCATCCAGAATCCCGGCCAATACCTCATAGCGTACAGATTCAGGATGGTTGGCGTAATCATGCCAGGCGATGATGCTGTTTTCATGCCGGAGGTGCCGGTAGACTTTCTCTGTATCGTTTTTTACCTGGGCATAATGATGATCCCCATCAATGAAAATCAGATCGAATGGCTCTTTAAATTGTTGAAAATCAAAATGAAGGCTGTTGCCTTCCAGGTGGACAACGTTGGGATAAGGTTTTGAAAGCAATCCAACCTGACGGAAATTTCCTTCAGGTGCGCCTGCCTTCTTCATCTCTTCCCTGCCAAAATTGAGGGTATAACAGACTGCAGCAAGCTGTGCCACGTTGGCGACACTTTCTCCTCTCCATGTTCCGATCTCAAAATAGCGGCAGGATGGGAAACGCTGCGCCAGGCTTCGCAGCAGGGCCAGGTCGGTGGGCAGACTTCCTCCGTCCAGAAAGAGGTAAGGGTTCACGGTGCAGGGGAATTCCGTGACCAGGGTATCTAATCCCAAAACCGGCAAGCCTCCTTCAAAGCCTTTGGCAGCTACTTTTTTCTTCCATATCTCCGGGGCTTCCAGCACCCGGTTGAGGGTGGAAGGGTGCCGGAGGATGGTTTTTAAAATAGATACGGCTTTGTTGATCTTGCGCATACAAGCATCTTCGATGTTGGCAGAAGCAAAAGTACATAAAAGCGGGGTTGTGCATATCTTCCAGAGGTTTGTTTGATAATTCGCCATCGGCTAGGCCCTGTAAATTGAAGCAATCCACCTAATTTTGCAGCCGTGGAAGAAGATCTCATCATACAGGCGGGCCAGGCGTATAACGAGGACACCATACGGTCCCTCGACTGGAAGGAGCATATCCGGCTCAGGCCGGGGATGTATATCGGGAAACTGGGAGACGGATCGTCCCAGGATGACGGGATTTATGTCCTGATCAAGGAAATCATCGACAATGCCATCGATGAATATGTCATGGGGTTTGGCCGTAAAATAGAGGTTACGATCACCGAACAGGAGGTCAGTATCCGGGATTTTGGCCGTGGTATGCCGCTTGGAAAGGTTGTCGATTGCGTCTCACGTATCAATACAGGCGCCAAGTACGATTCGAAAGTATTCAAGAAGGCCGTGGGCCTGAATGGCGTTGGCGCCAAAGCTGTGAACGCCCTCTCCGCCCGCTTCAGGGTTCAGTCCGTACGCGAAGGCCAGACCAAAATTCTGGAATACGAACAGGGCGAGCTGGTCAAGGACTTTCCTGTCCAACCAAGTCAGGAAACAGACGGAACCATTATCACCTTCTCCCCGGATACGGCCTTGTTTGGTTCCTACCACTTCATTCAGGAGTATGTTGAGAAGCAGCTCTGGAATTACGCCTATCTCAACAATGGCCTCATCATCTATTATAACGGTATGCGCATTCAGGCCAAAAACGGCCTACTGGATCTGCTGACCCATAATATCAACGGAAACGGTGACCTGGTCTATCCCATCGTTCATATCCGGGAGGAGGACTTTGAATGTGCCTTCACGCATGCCTCGCGGCAATATGGAGAGGAGTATTTTTCCTTTGTCAACGGCCAGCATACGACACAGGGAGGAACGCACCAGGCAGCCTTCAGGGAAGCTCTGGTGAAGACCATCCGTGAGTTTTATAAGAAGGATTTTGACCCCGGTGATGTGCGGGCGTCTATCATCGCTGCCCTTGCCATCAAAATCCAGGAACCGGTCTTTGAATCCCAGACCAAGACGAAACTGGGATCTCAGCACATGGAGCCAGGCGGGCAAACAGTGCGGAATTTTATCAACGATGTGATCAAACGTAACCTCGACAATTATCTCCATATGAATCCGGAGACGGCCGAGGCATTGTACCGCAAGATCCTGCAATCGGAGAAAGAAAGGAAGGAGCTGGCCAATATCAAAAAACTGGCCAAAGACAGCGTCAAGAAAGTCAGCCTGCATAACAAGAAGCTCCGGGATTGCCGCATTCATTACAACGATAACCATGAGCGCAGGCTCGAATCGACGCTGTTTATCACTGAGGGTGACAGCGCATCGGGTTCCATTACCAAAAGCCGGGATGTCAATACCCAGGCCGTATTCAGCCTGAAAGGAAAACCACTGAATTGTTATGGCCTTACCAAGAAGATCGTTTACGAGAATGAAGAGTTCAACCTGCTGCAATCGGCACTGAACATCGAGGAAGGCGTTGAAAACCTGCGGTATAACAACATCGTCGTAGCCACCGATGCCGATGTGGATGGTATGCATATCCGCCTGCTGCTGCTGACGTTTTTCCTTCAGTTTTATCCGGATGTGGTGCGTCATGGACATCTGTATATCCTCCAGACACCCTTGTTCAGGGTCAGAAACAAGAAGGAAACCATATACTGTTATTCAACAGAAGAGAAAGAGAAAGCGCAGAATAAACTGGGTGGACAGCCGGAAATTACGAGGTTCAAAGGGCTGGGCGAGATATCTCCCGATGAATTCCGGCATTTCATCGGCCGTTCTATGCGTCTGGATCCTGTGATACTGAAGAAAGAGTCTTCTATCAAAGAGATGCTCTCCTTTTATATGGGGAAGAATACTCCTGACCGGCAGCAGTTTATTATCGAAAACCTTCGCTCAGAAGAGGATGCGGCCTAAGAGTTGTATCATTACCCAATAAGGTTACGAAGGCCAACTAATCACGCCCTACACTTATGTTTGAGGTCTTTAAAGGCTACGGACTGGTCAGGCGGAAGGCTTCACCTAGTTTCTGAATCAAGTCCCTGGTGATCAGTCCCTCATAGGAGGTGTCTTCTAGTGCGAGATCACCGGCGAGTCCATGCACCCAGGTGCCCAGCAGGGCTGACTCCAGAGGGGTGTAGCCTTGTGCAATGAGACCGGCGAGAACACCGGTCAGGGCATCCCCGCATCCGGCGGTTGCCATCCCGGGGTTCCCTGTGCCGTTGAAATAGGCATCTCCCGCTGGTGTTGTGATGCATGTATGGGCTCCTTTCAGGATCACAAAGACATTGTTTTTGATGGAGAAGTCACGCTGCAGCTCCAGGCGTTCCCAGCTATCGGCAGTGCTGCCGGCCAGGCGTTCGAACTCTTTAGGGTGGGGGGTAAGGATGGAATGTGCAGGCAGAAAACCCAGCCAGGTCTTGTTCTCTGCAAGGATATTCAGTGCGTCAGCATCCAGAATAAGAGGTCGTGTAGTGCTCTGTATCAGAAGCTTGAGTGCGGTGGCTGTCGTCTCGGCGGTACCAAGTCCTGGCCCAACGGCGATGGCATGGAAGTTTGGCATGACCTTCAGGTCTACAAACTGGTAACTGCCCGGTCGTATGCTTACCATGGCTTCGGGAACAGCCGGCTGCAGTATCTGCCAGCAGTCTTCCGGCACGCTCACCGTTACCAGTCCTGCCCCTGAGCGCAGGCAGGCTTCGGCGCAGAGGACAGCCGCGCCCATTTTGCCCTGGTTGCCGGCGATGAGCAAGGCATGACCAAAATTTCCTTTATGAGAAAACCGGCTCCGGGGCTTGGCCAGTTCTGACATCGCATCGGCCTCCAGCATATAATGCCGCGTTTTGGTCTGACGGATATAAGTTTCATGCAAACCGATCGGAATGATCACCCATTCTCCTACATATTTTTCATTTTCAGGGAATAACAAGGCCAGCTTTGGTAGTTCAAAGCAAAGCGTAACACCTGCTTTCACGATCTCTCCTTCTGCAGGTATACTCACTTTGTCAGCAAATAATCCTGATGGCATGTCGATGGCGATGACCGGGCACCCACAGGTGTTGATATGACGTATGACCTTCGCTGCCAGACCCGTAACAGGCCGCGAAAGTCCCGATCCGAAAAGGGCATCTATGACCACGCCTTCGCGTGGTGTGCGGGGTAATTCCTGATCACCGGAATGAATCTCACTGATGCGGATATCCTCCATCTCTTTCGCTCTTTCCAGGTTTTTCAGGAAATCCGGACTGCCCTTTGATTGAAACCAGACAACGACGACATCCACCGGATAGCCTGCCCCGGCCAGCAACCTGGCGATGACCAGGCCATCTCCTCCATTATTGCCAGGCCCGCAGAAGATGTGGAAACCGGTCCACTCCGGAAACATCTCACGAATCCAGTCAGTACAGGCCTTTGCTGCCCTCTCCATGAGGTCAATGGAAGCAATAGGTTCATGCTCAATTGTATACTGGTCAGCCTCCCGGATTTGTCCGTTATTTAAAATTTTCATAGTTCCTGAGGATTAGTTACTATAAAATTACAACATCAATGACTGTTTTCCCAGCCTTTGGATGAGTTGGTGTAGTTTTGCACTGAAAATATTCCAATGAAAACAACAGACCAGATCCTTAGCAGTGGTGATTTTTGTGCGGATAACCTCCGTCAATTGCTGTCGCTGGAAGGAGTACCACTTGAGGAACTCTTTGCAGTTGCCAGGCGGGTGAGGACATCCTATTCCGGGAACAAGGTGTTTCTGCGAGGGCTGGTAGAACTTTCAAACCAGTGTGCGAAGAATTGCTATTACTGTGGGGTCAGGTGTGGCAACAATGCGGTGAAACGCTACAGAATGACAGATGAGGAGGTGCTGACAGCCGCCCGCTTTGCCCATGAACACCGTTTCGCTTCCATGGTCATTCAGGCCGGGGAAAGGGAGGACAGGAGCTTCACAAGTGGTATAACGCGTCTGCTTGACAAAATTCATCAGGAGACGGGCAGTAGTTTACACATCACCTTGTCACTTGGTGAACAAAGCCGTGAAACTTACCGGGAATGGTATGAACACGGGGCCCACCGCTATCTCCTTCGCATCGAGGCAAGTGATCCTGACTTATACCGGCAACTTCACCCGGACGATGACAAACATCGTTACCAGCGAAGGTTGGATTGCTTATATCTATTGAAAGAAGAAGGTTATCAAACAGGGACAGGGGTGATGGTTGGCTTGCCCTTCCAGACGGTGGATCATCTGATTTCTGACCTCTTGTTTTTCAGGGACCTGGATATTGATATGGTAGGGATGGGGCCTTACATTGAACATGAAGCCACGCCCTTGTTTGAACACCACCATGCGCTTCCGGCACCGGGTGAGCGCTTCTTCATGACCATGAAGATGCTGGCCCTGCTGCGCATTATGATGAAGGATATTAATATTGCTGCTACCACGGCCATGCAGACCATTTGGCCCGGGGGACGTGAGTTTGCCCTTAAAGTAGGCGCCAACGTGGTGATGCCCAACCTGACACCGGCACGTTACAGGGATAATTATTTGCTTTACAAGGATAAGCCTGGCGTCAATGAAGAGGCTGAGGATACGACCGCCAATCTGCAAGCCATGATACATCAGGCCGGAATGGAGATCGGGTACGGAGAGTGGGGTGATTCCCGTCATTATGCATCGCGCAAAAAAGAATCGACATGAGAAGAAAAGAAACCTATGAAGAAAGGCATCCCATTTACGAGAATGTTCAGATCCTCGATGCCGGATCAGAAGGTAAAGCGGTAGGGAAAATTGAAGGCAAAGTGGTCTTCGTTCCCTATGCCATGCCTGGAGATATCGCAGATATTCAGATTATCAAGAAGAATAAAGGATACCTTGAAGGCAAGGTGATCCGCTTCCGTTCGAGGCCGAAGGAGGTGAGAACGCCCTTCTGTGGGCACTTCGGGATGTGCGGGGGCTGCAAGTGGCAGCATATGCCGTATGAACTCCAGCTTCAATACAAGCAGAAACAGGTGATGGACAACCTAACGCGCATTGGCAAGGTGGAGGCTGAGGAAGCCAGGCCTATTCTAGGCTCAATTCGGGAGACGCACTACCGCAACAAGCTTGAGTTTACCTTTTCGAGCCGTAAATGGCTGATGGAAAAGCCGGAGCAGGGGGTACGCCTGCCCAATACAAATGGCCTTGGCTTTCACATGCCGGGGATGTTCGACCGTATTATCGATTTGGAAAAATGCTATTTGCAACCAGAACCCTCGGATGAGATCCGCATGGGAATACGTGCATTTGCACTCAGAAATGACTGGTCTTTCCGTGATGCCAGGGCACAGGAAGGCTTTTTACGCAACCTCATCCTCAGGAATAACCGTCAGGGGCATTGGATGGTGATCCTCGTCTTTTCGAAAAACGATAAGGCAAAGATCCAGGCCATGATGGAGTATATTGAGGGCAACTTTCCTATGGTTAAGAGCTTGATGTACGTAGTCAATCCGAAAAAGAACGACGATATCAGCGACCTGGAGGTGGTCTTACATGCCGGGCAGGATTATCTCGAAGAGACATTGGGAGGTTTGAAATTCAGGATCGGGCCTAAGTCTTTCTTTCAGACTAATACAAATCAGGCAGAAACACTTTACGGTGTTGTGAAAGAGTTTGCAGCACTGACAGGTAATGAGGTTGTCTATGACCTCTATTCCGGAACGGGCACCATCGGATTAACGCTGGCGGGGGAGGCGAAGAAGGTGATTGGAATTGAATACGTTGCAGGTGCCGTTGAGGATGCGCAGCTCAATGCGGCTGCGAATGGGATCACCAATGCCACCTTCATTCAGGGTGATATGGCGCGTGCCTTCAGTGAAGAACTGTTGAGCGAGCATGGCCGGCCGGACGTTGTTGTGCTGGATCCACCCAGGGCCGGACTGGCTCCCAGGGTGCTTGAAAGCCTGCTGGATACAAGACCCCCCCGGATTGTATATGTGAGTTGTAATCCTGCAACCCAGGCAAGGGACCTCTCTTTTCTCTGTGATCTGTATCACTTGCGATGTGTCCAACCTGTGGATATGTTTCCACAGACACACCACGTTGAAAACGTGGCCCTGCTTGAATTAATGTAGGTGGCTCCTTAAATGCCCCTTACTGCATCAGCTGAGATGCAAGAATGGAGGGATTAACCGCTTCCGGGTCAATGACATGATGCGCCTGCAGATACCACTTTTCGCGTTCCTTCAGGTGCTCCGAAATATAGGATTGCAGGGACCTGCGCGAGGTGAAGGGCTCTACGAGTGGCCTTCCAGCCTTTGCCTTCCACAAACGCGCTATGATTGTAGTGATGGAAGTTCTTAGATAAATGACCTTGCCATGGGTCAGCATCCATGCCATATTGTTCCCATGACAGGGCGTTCCCCCTCCCGTTGCCATAACAAAGGGAGGATTCAATGGCACTCTTTGCAATACTTCAACTTCCATCTGCCGGAATGCCGGCTCTCCCTGCGTTTTGAATATTTCGCTGATCTCTTGACCAGTATGTGCTTCGACCATCGTATCCAGGTCGAGAAACGGACATTGAAGATGATCCGCCAGGATGCTGCCAAAAGTGGTTTTACCACTGCCCATATACCCGATAAGGAAAATAGGATGGTGGATCACTGTTCCAGGTATTTTTTTGCTGCGATGGCTGCACCAATCATCCCTGCTTCATTCTGCAGCCTGGCCGTGACGACCCTTGACCTTACCTGCAAATCAGCAAGATAATGCTCTGTTTTATGGGAGACACCGCCTCCGATAATGATCAAAGAAGGACTGAACAGATCTTCCACCTCACTCAGGAAGCGGTTCATCCGATGCGTCCATTCTTCCCAACTCAGGCTAAGCTTTTTTCTCATGGCATCCGAGACATAGGTTTCAGCCCTGTCTCCCACCATTCTGAGTTGCCCTAGTTCACAGTTGGGCAGTAGTTTGCCATTGATAAAAACTGCCGAGCCTACGCCGGTTCCGATTGTAATTACGATCACCACCCCTTTGACACCTTGACCAGCGCCATATCTCACCTCTGCCAAACCAGCCGCATCGGCATCATTCAGGACATAGACGGGGCAGGAGGAGGCTTCAGAAAATAAGGCACCGGCGTGGACACCTATCCAGGACTTGTCAATATTGTTGGCGGTCATCACGACCTGGTCTATCACGGTGGCCGGAAAACCCACCCCGATGGGTCCTTTCCATTTTTGCTCTTTGACATGACTGGCCAGCAGCCTGGCCAGGGCATCTGGTGTTGCAGGCTGAGGTGTAGGAATGCGCAATCTTTCCTGCATAAGTTTGCCCTTGCCGGAGCTCACGGGGGCAATCTTAACAGCTGACCCTCCGATGTCAATACCCAGTATCTTCATACCTGCCATTCTTTATACCAAAATAATCAGAATTTTGATTTCTGCTCCTGTTAATAAGAAATGAATAAAGCACTTAGCGCTGTAACTACCGCTGCCTAATTTTTTTCTACTTTTACTATCCTCCTGAAAACGCATACATAATTATACGGATATGAAATTTATTGTTTCGAGTACCCTGTTACTCAAGAACTTGCAATCGATCAGCGGTGTTCTCACCACCAACAACAACCTGCCAATTCTCGACGATTTCCTGTTCGAGCTCAAGGAAGAGACTATCCAAATTACGGCTTCGGATCTCGAGACAACCATGCAGGTTACAGTTCCTGCTGCCAAAGCTGAAGAAGATGGGCGTGTTGCCATCCCTGCAAAAATGCTTCTGGATGCGCTCAAGGCTTTTCCTGAAACACCGATCGGATTCTCTGTCAACAGGCAAACCTTTGGTATAGAACTGGCTGCCGGCGACGGTAAGTATCGCCTTGCAGGACATAATCCGGATGACTATCCAGAGCTTCCCGAGCTGGAAAACACCCAGCGCCTGAGTCTGGGTACACATATTCTGGCGGATGCTATTCAACGCACCCTGTTTGCTGCCGGTAACGATGAGCTGAGACCTGTAATGTCAGGTGTGTTCTGCCAGTTCTCTCCAGATGATCTGACCTTCGTGGCAACGGATGCCCATAAGCTGGTCAGGTACCGTCGCACAGACGTGATGGCACCCGAGTCAGCCTCCTTCATCCTGCCCAAAAAGCCACTGAACCAGTTGAAAAACCTCCTGGCCAAAGAGACAGATGATGTCCTTGTCGAATACAATGCAGATAATGCTCATTTCGCATTTGGAAATATTCGTCTGATATGTAGATTGATAGAGGGAAAATACCCCGATTATGAATCGGTAATCCCCAATATCAATCCCAATCTCCTGACGGTGGACCGTGTCTCCTTCCTGAGTGCTATCCGTCGCGTGGCTATCTTCGGGAACCAGTCGACACACCAGCTCAGGCTGAAGATCACCGGTAAGGAGCTCGTCTTGTCGTCAGAAGACATCGACTTCTCCAATGAAGCCCGTGAACGCCTGACATGCGACTATGAGGGCACCGATATGGAGATTGGATTCAATTCGCGCTTCCTCGTTGAGATGCTAGGAAATATTGATGCAGAAAGCATCCGCATCGAAATGTCGGAACCTAACCGGGCCGGGATCATCATACCGGTGGATAACCCAAATGAACATGAGGACATCCTGATGGTCGTCATGCCGGTATTGCTAACATAATCTGTGACCGGCATTGCCGGATCCGGGAAAGGTCACTCCGTGCCAGGCAAGTATCTGATTATTATATCACTACTGATTATTTGCAGCCCTCTTAAAGGACAGCAGCGGGATGCTGTGCCTGAATACCGCTTCGATGCTACCACGCAGTATGCCGGGGGACGAAATCCGGGCGAGAGCAGCATCGAGTTCACCTACATGTTCACCAATATAGGCCAGGTACCAGTTCAGGTGAGCGGCGTGAACCCATGCCAACGCTGTGAAGTAGTGACCATGTCCCGAGGTATCGTCAGACCTGGCGGCAGAGGTTTTGTGGCGATCCGATACAAGCTCCCGCCTAATCCTGGCCGTTTCATGGAAACCTTTCAGGTCTATATGAATAACGAGATCCATAAACCTGTCAAATTGTCTTTTAACGGCGAGTTTCTGCCTGCGCCCCGCGAAAGGGTTCAGGTTTATGCCTACTGCTACGGCGATGTCTGTGTCTCAGATGAACGCCTGGATGTGGGAAGAGGACTGAATACGTCCCTGATTTCGAAGGAGTTTACATTCCTGAATGGGGGGAGTAGTCCACTGGAACTTTCCGGTCCGCCCCTGCATCAATACCTGGTGGCGGATGTATATCCCTCCCCACTGATGCCCGGAGAAAAGGGGACGCTGAAAGTAACCTATCGTGCTGCACAAAGACATGCATTTGGACCTCTGAAGGATACCCTGACACTCTATTCCAGATCGGATGAGATTCCGCCGATAGAAATCCCCCTGAGTGTCTATATTGATGAAGATTTCTCCAAACTAAAACCCGACCAGGTAACGGTTTCTCCCCAGGTTTCGTTCTCAGAAACGCGCCGGGATATTGGCGCCATTAAGCGGGGTGAAGAGACGCAATGCACGTTTGAGATCAGAAACAAAGGCAGGCGGCAGCTCATCATCAGGAATATTTTTGCCACTTCTCCCATGATTCAGGTCGAAATGCCAAACAGGGTCTTAAGGCAGGGTCAAACAGCTGAAATAAAGGTATATATAACCGCTACTGCACCCAAAGGACAGTTTATGGAAACCATTACGATCATCTGTAATGATCCCAAACGACCGGAAGCCAATCTTTATGTTCAGGGCGTTATCCTGGATCCTTAGTCAGCCTGTTCAACGCCGGTTACCCTTCTATCAGCTCTGCCAGCTGGATCCAACGGGCCTCTTTGGTTTCCAGTTCTTCCAGAATTACACCGATACGGATGGAGGCAGTGATGCGTTCCTCCTGTGTGATGACGGGTTCTGAAAGTCGCTGGGTCAGCAGGTGCTTCTCTGTTTCCAGATCCTGGATTTCTTTGGTTAGGGATTCGTATGCTGTTATCTGCTTATATGTGGGTTTCCGGGGGTCACGCTCCTTTACCGGCCTTGCTTTTTCCTCTGCTGGTTTCTGACGCTCTGCCATTCGTTCAGCCCGCACTTCCCTTTGCTTTTGCAACCTGTAAGCAGTGTAATTACCATAAAAGTCTTTTACCTTACCCTCTCCTTCGAAAATGAAGAGATGATCCACCAGCTTATCCGTGAAATAGCGGTCGTGACTGACAACAACCAGACAACCTTTGAATTGCTGCAGGAAATCCTCCAGCAGATTCAGAGTGTATATATCCAGATCGTTAGTGGGCTCATCCAGGATCAGGAAGTTAGGATTGGCGATAAGGGTCATCAGGAGGTAGAGCTTGCGTTTCTCGCCTCCGCTCAGCAGGGAATAGGATGTGTACTGCATCTCCTTGCTGAATCCAAAATGATACAGGAATTGCCCGGCCGACATGGATCCGTTCTCCAGCGCAATCTCTTCAGCGATATCCTTGACCAGATCGATGACGCGCTTATCAATCTCGGGTTCCAATCCTTGCTGCGAGAAGTAGCCAAATACCACCGTTTGCCCGGCGCTGATCTTGCCCTTATCTGTGGTCTCAAGACCCATTATGAGTTTGAGCAACGTGGTCTTGCCTGTTCCATTGGCACCGGTGATTCCTACTCTTTCGCCTTTCTTAAAGGTGTAGCTGAAATCAGTTATGATCGGATTATTTCCGTATGATTTATGTATATTATTAATTTCCAGTATTTTGTTTCCTATTCTCTGTTCTTTAACCTGAAAGCTGGCATGCTTCTGTGGTCCTGTTTTGCCTGCTTTTTCCTCCAATTCATAGAACGAATCTATCCTTGCCTTGGATTTGGTTGTACGTGCCACAGGACTTCTTCTCATCCATTCCAGTTCAACCCGCATCAGGTTACGGGCTCTTTCGATCTCCTTGTTTTCCGAATTTTCCCGCTCGTCTTTCTTCTCGAGATAATAGGTATATCCTCCTTTATACCTGAATAGATTTCCCCTGTCGAGTTCTACGATATCATTACATACTTTATCCAGAAAATAGCGGTCGTGTGTGACAACCAGCAGACTGAGTTTCTCGCGGTTGAGGTATTCCTCCATCCACTCGATCATATCCATATCGAGGTGGTTGGTTGGCTCGTCAAGAACCAGCAGATCCGCAGGTTCAAGCAGGGCTCTGGCAAGGGCCACTTTCTTTCTTTGACCGCCGGACAGCGTCCCGCAGCTTTGTTCGAGATCCATGATCCCAAATCTCCCCAGCACCTCCCTGACACGGGCTTCATAATCCCAGGCCGAGAGCCTGTCCATCTGCGCGATGGCATGGTGGAGTTCCTCTTCGTGCGCAGGAGAATGATGGAGATGGATCTTATCCAGCGCGTCCTGATATGCGTGAAAAGCCCGGGTGTGATCATTAGCATCATGGAAGATGGCATCCAGTATGCGCTGCTGGGAAGGAAAGCGCGGGTCTTGTTCGAGATAGGAAAGTCGTAATCCGTTCTGATAGCTGACCTGTCCGGTATCAGGCATGTCCCTTCCCGTGATGATTTCCAGCAGGCTCGTCTTGCCGCTGCCATTGCGGGCGATGAGCGCAGTCTTCTCACCCTGGGCAATCCCCAGAGTTATTTCAGAGAAAAGAACTTTCTCCCCATATGCTTTACTGATATTCTCAGCCAGGAGAAGATTGACGGCCATGCTTTTTTGTGCAAAGGTAAATGTCCCGTCTCATTGTTTCCTGATAAAAACAGCATAGGGACAGGATTTAAAAAACCAAAGGGTGACCCCGAAGCGTCACCCTTTGGTTCATCCTGATGAGAATGGATTACCTCGTATGGATCAACCGGACAACCTGAGTTGAAAGTCGACCTTCTGATTCCACACTAAGTTTCAGGAAATAACTGCCTGTTGGCAGGGTAGTTGCATCGAAAGTGCTTTCATGCATGCCTTTGTCCATCTTCCTGTCGATCAGGACGGCAACGCTGGCACCAAACATATTGAACACTTCCAGTTTCACATCTCCCTGTTCGGGCAGGCTGTAAGATACGAGGGTTTGTTTGCTGAACGGATTCGGATAGGCCGTGAGAACGAGATCCTCGCTTGTAGCGCCCTGCAATGCAGGTATGCCAAGCCTGGCATCTTTCATGACCTGGCCTTCGCGTGTAGCCACTTCCAATACTTCACCGGCATTCAGCCTGACTTCATCCCTGATGTCGCCGGCGATGATGTCGATATAGAAGAGTGTGGTTCCACTCACGGCAAAAGGCGCATCCAATGAGAACCAGGCGATATTCAGCAGATTACCCTCCTGGGCATAGGCCAAGTGGCCACCAAGCTCGGGATTGTTCCGCATCTCTTTCACCATGATACCTTCGGGGAGTATCAGTTGCAAGGATACGGCACCGGGATACATATCTTCCAGTATCTGGACCGGCAGGCTGATGACCTTGCCCTGTGGTGCATTGACGGTTCCCTGGTATGTCAGGCTTCCCAGAGGTGCGTTCTTCATCGTCGGGACATGGCTGCCATTAACGTCACCAGCCGAGAGCACAAGATGCTGCTTGGAATAGAGCATTGGCGTCGTGAAGACGACCGTATCCGGCTCAAGCAGCCAATCCTGTACCGGGAAACTGTTGATCAGGCCGGCAAAGCGCTGACCAATCAGCAATGCATCGGAGGAATTGGCCGCACCGCTTAGATTCACATCACCTGCCATCAGCCTGATTCCTCTCAGCGTATCCAATTCCACAAAGTGACGCATCACGAAGAGGGCGTCAGTGGAGTTGACACCTCCCCAGGCCCATGCCTGGTTGGAGAATCCACCGATGACATAGGTTCCGTTGGGGATGCTATCCAGGTCGAACAAGCCGCCAGGACGCGTTAGTACGGTGTCACGGTATGATTTATCAAGGCTGGAAAGAATAACACCAAAGCCAGACATAGGTGTTTTGTGAATATTGTCATAAACAACCTGACCGCTGATGCTGTTGCCTCTCGGCAGGACTGTAATCTGAACATCGTCGGTATTGCTGCATCCGCCGCCATCGACGACCATCAATGTATAGACGGTAGTAGCGATCGGCGTCGCTGTTGCATTGGGGATTAAGGCATTATTCAGCGTCAGCGCCGGACTCCAGCTATACTGCAATGTGCCGGGACCGCTGGCGGTCGGACTGAATGTATGACTTTCTCCGATAAAGACAGTCACATCAGGACCGGCATTGACAATCGGACCGACAGAAATGCTGAAGCTGCACGTGCCAACACAACCGTTACCATCTTCATAAGCGTAGGTGATGACATGTGTTCCACCGCCTGCAACGGCCGGGTCGAACATTCCGCCACTGACACCGGTTCCGCTGTAGGTTCCTCCTGCAGGTGTGGCTGCGGTGAGTGCGAAGGCAGCATCACTGGCGCAAACATTGAACGATGCCGGGCAATTTACCACAGGAAGCCCATATACCGTTACATAGAAAGTACAGGTGTCAATGCAGATCGAAGGATCTGTGTAGGTATACCGGATGGCATGCGTACCAACACCAGCCAATGCAGGATTGAAAGTGTTACCGCTAACGCCCGTTCCTGCATAGGTCCCTCCGGCAGGATTGCCCGCCGGTAAGGTAAAGCTGGGATCATTCACACATACCTCGACATTGGCCGGGCATTCAACATTGGCCAGACTGTCGACGGTGATGGTGAAGGTGCAGGCATTCTCACAGTTGTTGCCGTCCATATAAGCGTAGGTGATGAGATGTGTCCCTGCACCGGCAGAGGCGCCGTTGAATTTACCACCCGACACACCAAGACCACTATAGGTGCCACCGGCAGGTAGTCCACCGCTCAATGGATAATCGTAATCACGCAGACAGAGCGTCATGTCGGCCGGACATGTTACGGCAGGAATATCATTGATGGTGATTGTAAAGGTGCAGGAGGCAGTACAATTATTACCATCAGTGAAGGAATACGTGATGGTGTGTGTGCCAAGACCCGCGCCAGCCGGACTAAAGATACCACCTGTAACGCCTGTTCCCGAGTATGTACCTCCAACAGGCGAACCACCCAGTAGTATGATATCAGTATCGTTGATGCACTTGCTCATATTGGCCGGGCAGTTGACAACTGGTGCTGCATTGACCGTGATCGTGAAAGTACATTCATTATAACAGTTGTTGGCATCGGTATAACCATAGGTGATGGTATTGGCACCGATACTGGCAGTAGCCGGATTAAACATGCCAGCATTAACGCCGGTTCCGGAATATGTGCCACCAGCCGGCAGTCCACCCGTCAGCGCAAAAGCCGGATCGTTCGAGCATACCACCTGGCTGGCCGGGCAGGACATCACCGGAAGCGCATGTACCGTAATGGTGAAGGAACAGGCGCTGGTACAACCATTGGAGGCAGTATAAGTGTAAACAACGGCGTGCGTACCAACTCCGGCTGTGGCAGGGTTAAACTGACCGAGGTTGACACCGGGACCACTGTAGGTGCCGCCCAGCGGCAGTCCGCCTGCTAGTACGAAGGCAGGATCACTGACACAAGCTTCCAAGTTGGCAGGGCAGGTCACGATCGGGATGTCCAGCACTGTTATCCTGGTGACACAGGAATTTGAACAACCATAGACATCCGTATAGGTATAGGTAACGTTATGAATACCTACACCAGCCTGCACAGGATAGAACCATCCGTTCACGACACCCGGGCCGCTGTATACGCCGCCCAATGGCAAGCCGCCAAAGAGCTTGAAGGGCGGATAGTTGATACAGACGGAGGTATCGGAATGACAAGTTACACCCGGATATGTGTTCAGAATGGTGATGACATGATCAACCGTGATGCTGTTCCCACAGTCATCAATGACACTGTAGGTCCTTGTCAGGATGGCCGGGTTGAACCCTACCGTGTTTTCGCTCACGAAAGCAACCGTAGGATTGGCGGTACAATTGTCGGCTACACCTGTAACAACGCTGATGTCCACTGGCGGTAAGGCTTCCAGACATACGCTATCCGGTGTAGGTACGTTGGCAGTGGGTTTGAGCGTATCCAGCACCGTGATCGTCTGCATCTGATCAGCTGCTGCATTTCCGCATGAATCAACGAGACTCCATGTACGTTCAATAATCCAGGCTCCCTCACAACTTCCGGCAATCGTATCGTCTGCAAAGGTTGCCTGGATGCCTGTAGCACAGTTGTCGGCTTCATCCGTAACATCTCCTGTGGCGGTCACATCGGCATCAAACAGGCAGGATGCATCTGAATAAATCGTGATGTCTGCCGGCCGTGTGAAGGTTGGAATAAGGGTGTCCAGAATAGTAATGATCTGAACCTGATCAGCTGCGGCATTACCACAGTCATCTTCAAGGCTCCACGTACGTTCGATGATCCATGATCCCTGGCAGCTTCCTTTCAGTGTATCATCTGAATAGAGAGCATCCAGTTGTCCAGTGGTGCAATTGTCATTTTCATCCGTTACATCACCTGTTACACCAATGGAAGCATCATACAGACAGCTGGCGTCGGTATAGATAGTGATGTCTGCTGGTTTGGTGAAGGTGGGGGCAGTTGTATCTGTAATCTGAATGATCTGATCATCGGTGGCTGATACATTGCCACAGGCATCCAGGGCTACCCAGGTACGTGTAATGGTCGCTTCACCCTCGCACGATCCTGGTACGGCGTCATCAGTGAAAGCAAAACTGGCATCCGCACAGTTATCCAGACCTGTCGGGATTCCCGATTGGCTGAAGAGGAAGTCGCCCGAGATTGTGATGGCACTTCCATACAACTGGTCTCCTGATGACTGTACAAAGCAGAACTCGCTTCCTTGAGTTACATTGACAGTGGCTACGCCAGATTGATTTACTAAACCAGAATTCGTGAGCTCAAAATACGCATTGTCAACAGAATATCCGAATGGATCAAAACCTGCTGTCCAATCTAATGTAAAATAATTCCACCTGAAAACGATGGTACCGTTGGCAGGTGCATTAATACATAATGTGGATGTGTCAGGAGTGCCTAAATTCACCGAATCCGCCGAAACCATCAAAGCAAAGGCGTTGGTGTGGATAATCGTCCCATCTCCCGGATTTTGCGTCCACTGGGTAGGGTCAAAGTAATTGTTGAAGCCGCTTACATCGCTGTCTGCCCAGGTCGAGCATTCAATTGAGGTATCAGCAGGAGCTACCACGGTAGGTACGATCGTGTCCTCTACCTCTATGGTCTGTACCTGATCTTCTGCTGCATTGCCACAGTTATCAACCAGGCTCCAGGTACGCTCGATGACCCATGACCCTTCACATAGGCCAGGTGTAATTACATCGCTGTAGGTCGCATCCAGGCCGGTGGAACAATTGTCATCCTCATCGGTCACATCACCTGTAATGCTGGGGTCAGCATCATATAAGCAGTCAATATCAGCATAGATTGTGATATCAACAGGTCTGGTGAATGTTGGCGGTAAGGTATCAAGGACTGTAATCACCTGGACCTGGTCGGCGGCCTGGTTTCCGCAGGCATCCTGCAGGCTCCAGGTGCGTTCAATGATCCATTGTCCCTGGCAGCTTCCGGCTGTGGTGTCATCCGAATAGGTAGCCTCGAGGAGTGTGGTACAGTTGTCATCGGCATCGGTCACATCACCTGTGACAGATACACTGGCATCAAAGGTGCAGCTGGCCGTCGCGTAGATCGTAGTGTCAACCGGACGTGTAAACGTAGGTTTGATGGTATCCTCTACGGTAATGGTCTGAATCTGGTCAGGTGCAGCATTGCCGCAATCGTCCACCAGGCTCCATGTACGTTCTATGACCCAGGATCCTTCACAACTTCCTGCCGTAGTATCATCTGTAAATGTCGCATCCAGGGTGGTTGTGCAGTTATCTGCTTCATCTGTTACATCTCCGGTTGCCGACACACCGGCATCGTAGGTACAGGTGGCATCCGTGTAGATAGTAATGTCAACCGGCCGTGTGAAGGTGGGCTTGGTGGAGTCCTCAACCATAATGGTCTGGATCTGATCTGCTGCCTTGTTACCGCAGTCATCTTCCAGGCTCCAGGTACGCTCGATAATCCAGCTGCCCTCACAACTTCCTGCGGTTGTGTCATCGGAATACGTAGCCTCAAGGATGGCAGTGCAATTATCTGCTTCATCCGTGACATCACCCGTTACGGCAATGCTGGCATTATATTGACAATTGGCGTCGGTATAAACTGTGATGTCAACCGGTCGTGTGAATGTGGGTTTGGTGGTATCCTCAACCGTAATGGTCTGAATCTGGTCTGCAGCCTTGTTGCCGCAGTCGTCTTCCAGGCTCCAGGTACGTTCGATGATCCATGATCCCTCGCAGGTACCGGCTGTGGTGTCATCTGTGAAGGTGGCATCCAGAACAGTCGTACAGTTGTCGGCTTCATCTGTCACGTCACCAGTGGCAGATACAGTTGCATCATAGGTGCAGCTGGCTGTTGTATAAATCGTGATATCAATCGGACGTGTAAAAGTAGGTTTGATGGTATCCAGCACGGTAATGGTCTGAATCTGGTCAGGTGCAGCATTGCCGCAGTCATCTACCAGGCTCCATGTGCGTTCTATGATCCATGACCCTTCACAACTACCGGCTGTGGTATCATCTGTAAAGGTCGCGTTCAATGAGGTGGTGCAGTTATCAGCTTCATCCGTTACATCACCGGTATAGGCCACGCTGGCATCGTACAGACAGCTGGCGTCGGTATAGATGGTCGTATCGGCTGGTCTTGTAAATGTCGGCTTGATGGTATCCTCAACGGTGATGGTTTGAATTTGTGTTGTTACGTTTCCGCAATCATCTTCCAGTCTCCAGGTACGTTCAATCACCCATTCACCTTCACAGCTGCCTGCTGTGGTATCATCCGTAAATGTAGCATCCAGTGTGGTGGTACAGTTATCAGCCTCATCGGTTACGTCACCTGTTTTCGAGATGCCGGCGTCATATACGCAGCTAGCATCGGTATATATCGTGATATCAACTGGACGTGTGAAGGTCGGACTGATTGTGTCTTCCACTGTGATGGTCTGGATCTGGTCAGCAGCCTTGTTGCCGCAGTCGTCTTCCAGGCTCCAGGTACGTTCGATGATCCATGATCCCTCGCAGGTACCGGCTGTGGTGTCATCTGTGAAGGTGGCATCCAGAACAGTCGTACAGTTGTCGGCTTCATCTGTCACGTCACCAGTGGCAGATACAGTTGCATCATAGGTGCAGCTGGCTGTTGTATAAATCGTGATATCAATCGGACGTGTAAAAGTAGGTTTGATGGTATCCAGCACGGTAATGGTCTGAATCTGGTCAGGTGCAGCATTGCCGCAGTCATCTACCAGGCTCCATGTGCGTTCTATGATCCATGACCCTTCACAACTACCGGCTGTGGTATCATCTGTAAAGGTCGCGTTCAATGAGGTGGTGCAGTTATCAGCTTCATCCGTTACATCACCGGTATAGGCCACGCTGGCATCGTACAGACAGCTGGCGTCGGTATAGATGGTCGTATCGGCTGGTCTTGTAAATGTCGGCTTGATGGTATCCTCAACGGTGATGGTTTGAATTTGTGTTGTTACGTTTCCGCAATCATCTTCCAGTCTCCAGGTACGTTCAATCACCCATTCACCTTCACAGCTGCCTGCTGTGGTATCATCCGTAAATGTAGCATCCAGTGTGGTGGTACAGTTATCAGCCTCATCGGTTACGTCACCTGTTTTCGAAATGCCGGCGTCATATACGCAGCTGGCATCGGTATATATCGTGATATCAACTGGGCGTGTGAAGGTCGGACTGATTGTATCTTCCACTGTGATGGTCTGGATCTGGTCAGCAGCCTTGTTGCCGCAGTCGTCTTCCAGGCTCCAGGTACGTTCAATGATCCATGAGCCCTGACAACTGCCAGCAGTGGTGTCATCTGTGTAGGTGGCATTCAGGGTGACGGTGCAATTGTCATCCTCATCCGTCACATCGCCCGTGACACCTGTGCTGGCATCATAAACACAGCTCGCATTGGCGTATATGGTGATATCAATCGGACGAGTGAAAGTCGGTTTAATGGTGTCGAGCACGGTGATGGTCTGGACTTTAACGGTGGTGTTTCCACAATCGTCCACCAAGGTCCAGGTACGTGTGAAGCTTCCTGTTGAATTGCATCCTGAGAGACCTGTGACGTCATCCACATAGGTTGCATCAAGGCCTGTTGAACAATTGTCTGCCTCGTCCGTCACATCTCCGATATCAGCCGTTGTAGTATCGATAGTGCAGGTAGCATCCCTGTACAGTGTTGTGTCATTCGGTACTGTGAAGGTAGGTTTCAGGGTATCCAGGACTGTGATTGTCTGGACTTTAACAGTGGTGTTTCCACAATCGTCCACCAATGTCCAGGTGCGTGTGAAGCTTCCGGTTGAGTTGCAAAGTGAGAGACCCGCAACATTGTCAACATAGGTTGCATCCAGGCCTGTTGAGCAATTGTCTGCCTCGTCTGTCACATCCCCGATGTCTGTCGTTAAGGTGTCAATGGAACAGCTGGCATCACGGTAAAGGGTTGTGTCATTCGGTACTGTGAAGGTAGGCTTCAGCGTATCCAGGACTGTGATTGTCTGGACTTTCACGGTGGTGTTTCCACAATCGTCCACCAATGTCCAGGTGCGTGTGAAGCTTCCTGTTGAATTGCATCCTGAGAGACCTGTGACGTCATCCACATAGGTTGCATCAAGGCCTGTTGAGCAATTGTCTGCCTCATCCGTCACATCTCCGATATCAGCCGTTGTAGTATCGATAGTGCAGGTAGCATCCCTGTACAGTGTTGTGTCATTCGGTACCGTGAAGGTAGGCTTCAGAGTATCCAGGACTGTGATTGTCTGGACCTTAACGGTAGTGTTTCCGCAATCGTCTACCAAGGTCCAGGTGCGTGTGAAGCTTCCGGTTGAGTTGCAAAGTGAGAGACCTGTGACGTTATCCACATAGGTTGCATCAAGGCCTGTCGAGCAATTGTCTGCCTCATCCGTCACATCTCCGATATCAGCAGTTGTAGTATCGATAGTGCAGGTAGCATCCCTGTACAGTGTTGTGTCATTCGGTACTGTGAAGGTAGGCTTCAGGGTATCCAGGACTGTGATTGTCTGGACTTTAACAGTGGTGTTTCCACAATCGTCCACCAATGTCCAGGTGCGTGTGAAGCTTCCGGTTGAATTGCATCCTGAGAGACCCGCAACATTGTCAACATAGGTTGCATCCAGGCCCGAGGAACAATTGTCTGCCTCGTCTGTCACATCCCCGATGTCTGTTGTCAAGGTGTCAATGGAACAGCTGGCATCACGGTAAAGGGTCGTGTCGTTGGGTACTGTGAAAGTTGGCTTAAGCGTGTCTAGAACGGTAACGGTCTGCACCTTGACGGTGGCGTTGCCACAGCTGTCGGTCAGCGTCCAGGTACGTGTAAACGTTCCGGTGCCATTGCAACCTGCGAGGCCGGCGACATTGTCAACATAGGTTGCCTGCAGTCCGGTGGCACAGTTGTCTGCTTCATCCGTTACATCCCCAATATCAGCAGTTGTAGTATCGATAGTGCATGTAGCATCCCTGTACAGTGTTGTGTCACCAGGCACGGTAAATGTGGGCTTTGTTGTATCCTGCACCGTGATCACCTGATCACAGGAGTCCACATTCCCGCATACATCCGTAGCTTTCCAGCGACGGGTGATGGTCCACTCGTTCGGGCAAGCACCTGGTGTTACGTTATCCGTATAGGTTATGGTTGGGTTGCCATCGCAATTATCGGTGGCCGTCGCCGAACCGGTTGCTGCCGGATCAGTGGAAGTATGGCAGTCGATGGTGGTATCTGCCGGACAAACGATGACCGGATCCAGAACATCAACCTCAATGCTGGGATTACCGCTCAATCCTCCTGATACGCAGCCATTTGAATCGACAACATTCACAAGGGTGAATGAGGTCGTTGTGCTGAGTGTCACGGTAATATTATTGCCACTGACGTAACCCAGGACGGTATCGTTCAGGGTTCCGTCGTTATACACAACAAAATAGGGGGAGGCTCCGCCAGTGATGGCTACAGCAAGGGCACTGCTGTTTCCGCTGCAGATGCAGGTGTCACCGGAAACGGAAAGTACAGAAGCAGAAGGATTCTCATTCACAACAACTACGGCACTTCCGGTCATGTTGTTGGTGCATCCGCCCAATACCCTGAGTCCAACCACAGTGTATGTGCCTGCGGCTGTCTGGTTTCCGAAAGAGAATGGATTGCCGGTTCCTGAGACAGTGTCAACAGGAGTGCCGTTCAGGTTCAGAATATAATCCACCCCAACCTGGGAGCTGTCAACACCGACAGCTACGCCTGCACCACCATCGCAGTAGTCGCCGCCGCCTGTGACGTTGAAAGCCACCGGTACGAGGCATTCACCTACCTGGAAATCACTGAAACTGGCCACACCGGTAGCCTGAGAGCTCGTGGCTGTCAGGGTTCCTGTTGTAAGCAGTGTCCATGGGGTAAAACTGTTCAGGATGAAGTTGCTGGTATTCGCGCCACCGTCTATATCACCGCTCACATAATTAAATGTAATGTCATAGGTAGTAAACGCAAGGCCGCTTTGTGTAAACGTCCAATAGCGGTTTACGCTCTTGGCGGGGTCAATACCGGATGTGGCAATATTGGGATGATCGCCCGTAGTGGTTGATCCGGTCAGCGTGCCAGCGGTACCAACACTGGCAAAAAGAACGGTCACCGGAGTATAGGCAGATGCATCACCGATGAAGTACATGCGGCTCACAGAGGACCCTGCAGGAATATTGAACAATAGGTTACCGTTGACATAGCTGGTTGATCCTTCTCCACTTACCTTGACAGGTGAAGCCAGTACCGAGAGTACATTCGCGCCGGTGGCAATAACACCTGCCTTGAATATGAGGGAGTCGCTGATACTCTGGTTTGAGGCCAGTGTCAATCCGGTTGCATTATCCAGCTCCAGCTTGTAGAAAGTGGAAGCTGCACTACCACCCAGTGTCTGCGTAGCCGTTCCGTTGAAAACAAATTTACTGGTGCCTGCTGTGAATGTGCCGCCATTGTTAAACCAATCACCGCCAACCCGATGGGCAAATGTGCCTGCATTGAAACTGGCCGTGGCTCCCAGTGTCACATCACCTCCGATGGTCATCGCCAGTGCGGCTGTTGCAGCGGCGGTGCCGGCAAACTCCAGATCCCCATTGATGGTATTGACGGAAGTGAGTGTTTTAGTTCCTGAATTTGACAGAATGAGGTTTCTATAAGGAGTGGCGTAAACGGTCTGATTTGCGCCGGCATAATCTACCGTTGCTGTTGTTCCGTTCGCATAGAAATTGGCGTAAATATTACCTGTCTTGGTGAAGGGCGTTGCTCCGGTAAGAATCAGGGTGCCGCTCTGGGCACCTGTTTCCATCGTGAGCGTGGATCTGGGTCGCGTCAGGTCATTGCCGGCAGGGGAGGTGTTCAAAGCAACGGTTCCACCAATCGTTACTGTTCCCGACTCCAGGTTGAAATACCCTTCATTTTTATCTCCAATCGTACCATAACTCACGATGGTGAGGTTACCGGTGATCGTAAAGGTGTTCACCGTGGAATACAGATTGGTGGTCTTAAACCCAGAGGTGATCGGCAATCCGGAAGGTTGTCCGCCCACCTGCACACTCCCGGCAAGTACCGTACCACCGCCTGTGATAGCGGCCGACCGGTTGACCGTGTAGAGGGCCTGCAAATATATAGACCCCGATACTGTGAGTGTGAAACCACCGTTGACCGTCAGTGAGGCCCCGTCATTGTTGAATACAATACTGGCACATGCAGCATCTGCCGTGACCGTGATGGCGTGGTTGCTGGCAATGGTCACATCATCCCCGGCGACCGGAACACCCAAACCGCCCCAGGTGGCCGCATTGTTCCAGTTTCCGCTCGCTGTCGAAGTATAGGAGAGCGCAAACAGGGTCTGAAAGCCTGAAAATAAAAGGAAGGTGACCAACAAGAGCGCCATTGGCAAATAGCGCCGCTTGTTTTCCAGTTTGGGGTTGCGACAACATCCTTCCGGATTGGCAACTTCGCTGCCCTTACGGACATCACCTGAAACGTTCAATACGTAATTAGTTTCCATAAGCTGGTACCTGATTGTTTATAATTGAAAGACCTGTTGATTTATGTGTAAATGTCATGAATAACAAATGTTTATCTCGAAACCACGGAGCTTTATCATGCATTTAAAAGAAAACAATATGCAATCAGCAATCTCCCCGCAGGAATCTCAATAAATCCTTTCTGAATTGGCAGAACATCCTTTCCTCATTACAAGTTTAGGCATTGTTTGGAATAATTCCAAATGTTTATTGAGAAATTTCAGTACAATAACATATTCTTAACAAGGAATGACCACGCACTGAGCCTGCTTTGGAATTCGAATCTGCTGGTTTAAAAGGGTTTTGGAGTATGGATGGCGTTGGGCTGGTTGCTGAGGATTTCCATGCCATTGATCTTATGACAATGAGGAATCACATGGGTGTAAGCATTCTGATCACCATGCTGAGGCGTCAATCGGGAAGTGAATTGGGTAATGCCCGTACTGCCGCATGTGATCTGGTTGGACAGACCTTGAAGGGGCTTATTGGTGACATTAAAGCCAGTGCTATTCTATCAGAATGGAATTCTGACCTAAGCCCTTGAGCTTCTGTTGAAATGACCTCGCATCTTTACGAGATTCAAAACCACTGACACGGACTTTTGACAGCCCTTTTTCTTCAATGATAGAAACACTAAAAGATGTGATAGACTGTATCTTAGTTTGCAGTTGTCTGGCATTTTGCGGATCACTGAATGCCCCAGCCTGCAGGGTATATCGACTCACCGGCGTTTGGTTGGCTACAACGGATGGGTTATCAGGCTGATTCGCAATGTGTTTTTCCTGTTCGTTTCGTGATTCATCAACCCGTAGCACTATTTCAGTGCCTTCCAGATAATCGCCGTCTGCAAGTGCACGTAGCTGAATATTCAGGGGTTCGACGGGATGGGCACCCAGAAATCCTAACTGTGCCTCATCCAGGAAAAGCTGGTATTCTCCGGGTGGTACGTCCATCATGTAAAAAGTGCCATCGGCAAAAGTGCGCACCGTTTGCTGATAGTCACCCTCCTGCGCTTTAACGCTCACCCGTAGCCCACCTTGCCCTTCCTGTTTCCCGTCTCGCTGGATATACACCGTGCCCTCTATAATTCCTCCCCGGTAGAAAGGGATATCGATGGGCTTATATTGATTTGGATCTGCAATAAAGGAGAACGCATCCTGTAATGGTACAAGACTGGGGTCAGCTATGGCGTTGCGGTTAACAGTAAGGTTGTATCTGTAATAATTCTGAAGCTGGTTAACCCTGAGAATGCTGTCAGATCCTAAAGACATGGTGGCTGTCTTGTCCAGTCGGACGCCACGGAATGGGAGTAGCATATCCCCCTGGTCAAAATTTCCGGAATTGTTGTTGTCGACATACAAGCGGACGGCCGCAGCACTGCGGCCAACCTGCTGGCGATTGCTGAGCTGGATGTGCTGGTTGCGCGTATCCCATCCCAGACTGCCTGTAAAGCTTTGCCGGGCCGCAAATTGTTGGTTTTGATGTAGCACCGTGCTGGCCGTACGAACCCAGTTCAGATCCATCGTGAACCCAATCTGGAAATTTGATCTCCGTTGCAGGAAATCATAAGACCAGCCGGCATTCAGCCTGCCTGTTTTGGCAATAGTTTTGGATAGTTGAAAATCTGCCGTTTGCAGAAGGTTGTTCCGGATATCATACTGAGACTGAAGGCGTAAAAACATGCCTCGCACATTCACAGGAATACCTGGAGAACGTTGGATTGTATATGTCAACGAAGGCGTTAGGATGCCTTCTCCAAAGTGATGATCCCCGCCCTGACTGACTATGTTATCTCGGTAGTTGAGGCGAAGATTGACATTCCCCAGCCGGGTGTTAAAATCAGCCCGGTAACGGGAAATGCGCATGCCATCCAGGATCACCTGGTCGCCGCCAATGCGTAATCCTGATTGCATGCCGAGGAAATGAACAGGCGTATACAGATTGACAGACCATTCACCTGTAGCACCCCGTGAATTCAGTAGACTAATCCCGTCAAAGTGGGTGTATACCAAATTGATATTAACATTATTTGGATACAAAATACTGGATGTCAGTCTGTAAAATTTGTCCGGCGCAAGGTCTGCACTCACCAGGTATTGCTTCGAAATTCGTGCATTAAGGGTGCCATAGTAGGACAATGCATCCGGATCCGGCTGGTCTCCGGTATGTTGTGCGCCCGCAGAGGCGGTTAGCCATTTGCTCAGCCCGGCCGTAATTACCCCATGGCTGATCCAAAGATCCTCAAGGGTATCTGCCGGCATAATTTCACGCTTGCCACTTTGAAGCTGATAGCTCACACTTCCCTTGGGAAGGAATGAAAACGGAACCTGCAGCTGCTTGTCATCCCTGATAACTTCACCTGAAGGGGTGTAGATACGCAACCCGACCCGCGTTGTTCCATAAATAACCGGCACATCAAAGCGATAATAACCCAGCTCATCAGCCCGCCGGAAATCACTGATACGATCATTGATATATAATTCTACTTCCGACTCCGGTTCTGTATTCCCGTCGATCACATAGGTTTCATACATCTGTCTGGGCTCAATCGGCTCATTGGTAATGGCGATACCACGTATGTTCCACGGCTCGATACCACTGGTGTTCATCTGCCCAAGCGTTATCCCGGAGATGTATTCGTTATCACGAATGGCATACCGCCATCGTAAATTGTGAAACTGCTTGTCGCTGTAGCCGTTGGAGTTTTCAACGCCATGCAGGCTTCCCTGCAAATCACCCCCCAGTGCCTCGATGCCTCCCGAAAGGGAGTACCCCAACCCTCTCGACTGAGTGGTGTAATCGGCAACGATGTTGTAGTCCAACATACTGCCGCCCAAAAATTTCCGGTTGCGGTTATGCAGGAGGGGATAAGGTTCGTTGGGCTGTACGGGCCCTTCCATGCGCTTCCTCGCTTTTTCCCTGGCTTTTCGCTCAGTAACAGGGAGTGTATGCGTCGTCTCAAGATGCAGTGACAAATGCATCAGATTGACAGTGAACCGAAGTCCAAATATCTGTTCCAACACCCGTGGATGTATATAGTAGTCCATTTGCCCTATCCTGTAGTCATCCCTTGTAATGGGAATGATCTTGTTTCCCAGCATCACCTGCATGGAGGACAGGTTAATCATGTAGGGCTGGTCGGGACTGAGATAATTGCCACGGATGGTGAAGTGGCGGATGTCCGGTTCATAATGGACCTCCAGGCGGCTGAAGAGCTCCAGGACTGGCAGGAAAGACTGCTGGGTGCGGTGATCAAAAAGGGTGCTGATGTAAACATGCCCTGCATCAGGGTGGCGAAAGCTGAGCAGAACCTCTTCCTCCTGGGCATGGCTGATGACAGGTATCAGGAGCAAAAGTCCTGTCATCCACGTGGTAAGAACGCGATTTTTATGGTGAATGGAATAAAACTTACCTGCCATCTGCAAGGGTTTCAGCTATGGGCCTGATCAATAAAATGACAATTACCCTGCATTGGTAACGACAGAGGTAAGGCATAAAGCCCTGGCTCAAAGATTCTTTGATTACCGCAACGTCACTTTGGACTGATGGATAAACGGAGGTGCCTGTACCAGATCCCCGGCCATCATATCGTTCCGGCGCGTCTCAAAGATGAGCTCAAGGTTGTAGGCTCCGGCTTTGATGCCTTCCAAAGGGAGACTGATGCGACGAATGACATCAAAATAGGCCGTCGTTGTAATCTGTGATTCAGCAACAACCTGGCCTTTACTGTCTTTCAGTTTTGCCACCATGCTACCCAGAAAAGGCGCATTACCGGTCCTCTTGAGATGGGCTTTGATATCGAGGCTGCTGCTGTCAGCAGACGTCTCAACCCTTGTGACCTCCACGCCTGTGCTTACAGGTCCTTTGCGGTAAAATACAGCGGTGACCTGTTCGAAGTTGAAGCTGATGCGTGTGCTGATTCCTTCTTCTGTCGGCTCACTTACTTCCGCCGTTTCAGGTTTGCTCAATACCTTCATACGGGTGAAGAAAAAGCCATCCTTCCGCCTGTGTGCCGGCAGCACCTGGATCCGCACCGTCCGCTGTTCACCGCCCTGCAGGGTGAAGGAACGGGGGAAAGCCCGGATCATCGTGTCAAGGGCAAACATACTATACGCTTCCTGGTCTTCATACTGCATCACCAGGTTGCCTTCGCTGTCGCTGCCAGGATATCCAAAAGAGAAAGTAATGCTGACTTCCTGCGCTTTGTCGCCTTTGTTACTGACGAAGAGGTTACCGACACCGGTGTTCTCATCAATAAAAACAAAACTGGGCGCCAGGGAAATCTGGGCAAGGCCGGAAACAGAGAGGATCAGACTGAACAGGACCATCAGGGTCCCAGGGCGCATGCAGTGCTTCATATGTTTATCGTTTGAACAGGTGATCAAAAATATGCCTTTCTACGCAAGCTTTGTCGTTTAGATACAAGTATTTGTCATTATAAATTAAAAAAAAGGAGGCTGCCCCGGAATTAGTCGGAGCAGCCTCCGTGAAGCGATGATTAGTTGTACGTAGCTGTCAAAGTAATGGTTCCGGTGTAGTTGCCAGCAACCTGACCCGAAGTAGGCTCGACAGTGCCTCCCAGGAATACATCAAAAGAAGTAGCTCCAAAATACGCACTATGAGTACCGGCATTCAGTTCAATGTCAGTAGCAGTGACAGGAGTGAAAGCGAAATCCTGGAGGCCACCTATTTGGAGAAGGCCAAGCTTGGTCGCTGTAACATCATTGTAGTTAATAGCAAGTGAGTTAGTTCCATCACTTAAAGTACTCGGAAGTGTCAGCTGCAGTGTGACATATGTATTTGCACCTTTGGTTACCGTAAAGTGACCCTCCTGCTCTACTCCTGCAAAAGTGCTGGTACCAGCGGTACCCTGAAGAACAGTACCCGTCACACTGATCGATTTATTAACACCAGGTGTTACCATGCCAAACTGTAGATCAGTTACTTTGGTGACATTTACTTGTGCTACAACTTCTGCTTTGGCAGCTATTTGATCATTGTCGGTCTGCTGCGCCATGGCGCTGATACCAAAGCCCATCATCAGGACGAGGGCTGCAAAAATTTTCATTTGTTTCATGTTGTTTGTGTTTTGTTTGGTGATGAATGAATGATTGATTGTTGATTTGGTTTTGCTGATATGGGGACCCTGAGGGCCTTGCATTCTCTTCTGTTCGTTTCGTTCTGTCTGGTTTTGTTATATGTTTTGGTTCGACATCATGGTTAGTTAAATTCGATCTGGATATCAAAATCTCCAGCATACACCGAGAAGGGGTAAGCAGGGAAGCCTGTTCGCATATAGATGTAAACATAGGCATGGTATTCCGGCGGCGGAACCGCCATGAATGTCGCCAGTTTGCGGTCATTACTCAAGGGGAAAATGATTTCAGTAGACTGATTGCCAGTATAATGATGCTTTTTGGGATACTCCAGCGCTGTCTTACCGTCATTGCGGAACGACAAGGCCGTTGAGACTGTGAGGGGATGCATGAGCTCATTTTTAAGCGTCATCGGGGAAAGGAGCCTGACCAATACATGAATGTTTTCCACCGAACTGATGTTGAAAGCAAAGTAACCATGCAGGAACATCTTGCCTGTTTCAGGATCTGTATTGTAAACCATGGATGTTGATTCCAGTGTTTCAATATCCGTGCGCGCCGGAATATTCAGGTTCACCTGAACGAATTGGGCCTGTATGGTGACGGAGGCGAAGACAAGGAAGACGATCCCCGCCCATGCCCGTCTTCCGGGTAGTGGCCTGTCCATAGTGTGATATGTCAGGTTGGCATTCATCGTCAGGGCGTATATTCTTCGTAGGTAACAGAAACGCTGATATCTCCGGTGTACAAACCTGCGGCAGCATTGAAAGGGATGATTCCCAGGTTGCCGTAAATGAACAGGTAGGCAGTTGCTTGCGGACCGCTATAGCCGGCATGTTCGGGAGTTGGGGGAGGTCCCGGAGGTCCGGCTACGCGACGCCGCAGTGGGAAAGTGATGCGGCTGAATCCCTGAGGGATTTCTACTGCCTGTGTTTTGGCCTGGTTCTCATCGACAGCACCCAGGTTCGAATAGGCATACCGCAACTGTAATGGTATCTTGTTGCCGGCATCCAGATCCAGGGTGGGAGGGGCATCAATGGTAACACTCACATCCAGATCCGAACGACCGGTGATGGTTAAAATGGCAGTGGCCGGATCCAGCAGGAGAATCTGGACCATATCCCCTGATGTGATGACGGTTTGCTTATCGTTGAAATTGAGCTCGTCAACCGTGCCGGTATTCAGGTCGATGCCGGATCCACTGTATAAATTGAACTGGATGCGCTGCGCTGCCCCCTTGCCTGGCTGGATACCGGCAAGAAGGACGATAATATATATGTAATAGCGCATTCGCATCTTCTATATGTATTCAAATTCGATGGTAAACTCTCCCGTGTATTGTCCTGGCTGTGCCTGATTCATATCTACCCTGCCTCCCAGCCATAAATAGAACTGCCCTTGCCCGTTGAAACGCATAGGTCGCTCCGCATTATCAATGCGCTCACTGGCCTGCTGGTTGTCTGCAGGAAAACCAAAAACTTCATACTGCATCTTCAGGCTGCCCGCACCTGAAAGATTTTTTAGCAGAACCTCTGACATATATGATACCCTTACCTGGGCGTCCGGCCTTCCCTTAACCAACATGGTGCCCGCCTGGGGGTTGGAGCGGGCCGCAATGTACACCACCCCATCAACCGCCTCTGATTCGTCAATGACCAGGTCGCTCAACGTGACCATCTCGATGGCTGCATGATCAATCACGGTGGCCATGGCTTTAATGGAGACGCTGCTTCCATCCTGGGAATAACCAGATCCAGTCAGCAGGACCAGGGGTAGAAACATCAGTACCAGGCAGGTCCGGAGGGATACTGTAATGTCTGAAATACGGTATGTTATTATAAACTTCATTGGTTTCTTAAAACACTTAATCGAATGACATCCTTAAACCCGGAGGCCGACATCTGTAACAGATATATGCCATCAGCGAGGGAGTTGGCATCCAGGCTAATCTCATGCAGCCCGGCCTCAAACTCCCTGTTGACGGGTTGCTGCAATAACCTTCCCTGCATATCGAACAGCCTGAGAAGAACATGATCAGAAACAGGGAGCGTAAAGCGGACGGTTGTACTACCCCTGAATGGGTTGGGATAATTGGGCAATAATACCGGCTTCAGATCAATGTAGGCGACCTCATCCCCCGGATTTCCTTTCTGAATGATAATGCTGAAAGGGGGAGAGGTTTGCGTACTTTTTATCCTGACATGGTCAGTAACACGGGCGATCCTTTCCGGTAGCGACAAGGGCGCCTCTGCACCAGCATGTTTGGTGCTTCCCTTGGATGAATGGCTGAAGTCATACCGCTGCGTATTGTGCATCGAGATGGCTTTCTTTGAGGAGTGGTCATGCAGACTGATATTCCATTCGGATGGCCATTCGGATGGCAATGACCAGCTCAGACTGTACAAACCTGCCAGGGTTGTTCCATTGACCTGACCTCCAGTATACAAGGGAATATGATAATAGCCGTCTGTGAGCTCCGGAAGGTTATTGATCACCAATGCCTCCCCATGCCGGGGCGAGCTGAGTGTGAATAGCTCCAGCCAGGTATTGTTCAATGGTTGCAGGCGGTAGGCATCCCTGGGATCAGCACCTGTCCTGCCTTCGGGTTCAAAAGTGATGAAGGCTGCTGACTGCATCCCGTTAGCATGCAGTTCCATCCGGATCTCTTGTATTGGGATTGACTGACCAGATTTATAGAATGTTCCATCGGTTGTCTTGGCTTGATGGTTGACGCTCAGGACCGGGTTAATGGCATTGGCACGTACCCAAAAAGCCTGGAAGGGTGCTATTTTCCCGTTGCCCAGATCTCCGGTCACACCATTCCATACTAAAAAGGCGCCAGCGGCAGGATCCCAGATGTATATTGTTGAATCAATGTTGGTTTTGTCCCAGCCTGCAGCGTTATCCCAGTCCAGGGTACTTGCCGACGGATTCCCGATGAGATTCCATCCGGCATTCTGCATGTCTACCCAGGCCACGGATGTATCCGTCTGGGTGGCGGGCGCAGTGTACGAAACCGGAAAAGTGAAAGCAGCCGGGCTGAAAGAATGCTCCGGTCCTTCTGCCGTCATCAACCTCGGTAAAGTATCGTCATAAGTGCCGCCTCCACTGATGCCGGCACCGTCGAAGATGTAGAAATAATAGCCCCTTCCGGCAAGCAGGGATGCTGTGTTCCCGGTTGGAACACGCCAGCCTTCCAGGGTTGTACCGCCATCCGTCTCATCAAACCAGAGAAGGTTGTGTTGTTCGGAAGGATAGGTGGCCCCCGGAAAACCCTGGGTTACAAAGCCGCCAAACATATCTCCATAGGTGGTAGAGACCGGACTGGACAGCATCCGCCAGCCTTTGTTGCCTTCTATCAGCCGTTGGACTTCGAGGTAGGGCTGACTGCTGCTCCGGTTGATATACCGGCTTTTATTCTGAATGATGATCCTGGCTTCGCCGCTGGGTCCGGGTGTTCTCAGAATGGCTCCCTCATCCGCCAGTAATGTGGCTGAATCAGCCAGAATTAAGGTATCATAATGCGTAAGTTGCCCATTTTGGAGTAGGTGCAGGCTGGCATCTTTTTGTAGACGCACATTGTTTTCCTGACCAATGTAATCGCGAACAAAGACAGGGCTTGCAATGTGGACCTGCGTACCGTGGCCGATCACCCATTGCTGACCATAACCGGGCCTGTTGGAGGCCGACAGGAGGACCAGCACCAGATGGATCACATATATTTGCAGCCCTCTCTTCATACTCATTCAGCAATCGTGTACCAGCTTAGGTCACTAACCCTGAGGTTTCCTGTATTAGCAGCTGTGATGAATAGCTCAAAAAAATCATTCTTTTGAATAGTCTCAAAAAATACGACTGTAGAGAAATTGGCATAAGTGTTGACAAAGCGGAAGCCTTGCTCACCATACCTGGTGCCGGAAGCGCCGTTCTGGACAATTGCGACGCGCATATTCCGGTTGTTTGCGCTATTACTGACCGTTCCAGAAACATACATCACCACCGGCCCCTGATGGTCAGATTGGAAGGTGATCCGGTTGCCGTTGACCGTCCACTTAACTGTCTGATAGGTAAAGACAGGGGATGTCGTTGTCAGCGCTACTTTATACCAGTTATTTGCTGTTCCGATAGCAGTGTTGGTCGTATTGGCGGTCACATTCAGCATCGCCCTGGGCTTGGCATCGGGTATGCCGGCGTTGCCAACAATCATTACATTCGCATCCCTTCCATCGGTCCGGGTGAAATCAAACCCATTGTAAAACGTACCGGTGTTGTTCCATGAATTGCTTAAAATATGCAACAGGCTGACGCTCACAAAATCAGCTTCTGTCCTTCGTATTCCTGTCTGGCCAGTGCTGAGGTTGAAGGTACAGCCTGAAATAATGACTGATGCCGTCGTACCGTCGTTCAGGTAGATGGCATTGAGGTTATTCTCAAAAGTAACGTTCTGTATTTGAATCTTTGCTCCGCCAGCAGCACTGTTATCAGACACCTCAACACCGGCCCGGACACTGTTCGTGATGATGGCATCAGTAATATCGACCTGGTGGTTTTTGGGAACCAGGATACCCCTGTTAAAACGATGCAGTCGTATATTTTTAAACCTATGGGCCGTTTGACTGGCTCCATTGAGAAAAAGCGCTGTCTCTCCGGTATTATTGCCGTATCCCGACAAAGTGCTGCCGTCAAAGGCAATGCCGGATAAATCAAGCGCAGAGATGGCTTCAATCATGGGATTATTGGCAAGACCAGTGGCAGCGGTAAACTTCGTAACGGCAGTGCCACTTCCTGAGAGTGAAAGAGGAATGCTCAGATCAACGGTTAGCGTGGATGAGAAGGCGTAGTTTCCCGGGGCAATGCTTGCTGCAACACCTTCCGGGAAAAGGGTGGCATGCAGGTCAATGGTTTCAATAAACTTCGATGGATGATCCCAACTCCCATTTGGCCCTATATAGAATATATCTCCTGTGGCAGGCCCGGTGTGTAGGTATAGCCATCTTCCGCTCTCAACCACAAATTGCTCCACCATACCTGCGGTGAGCAGTACATAATCCCTGTCCTCGATGGCGCTGCTGCCAGGTCCGTAAACAAGAATAAAATCCTGATATACCCCGGCATTCTTCACAAACAGGGTTTTGCCGTCATCTGCGGTCGTAACAGCCGGTAGGGTCAGATTGAGGCGGTAAGACTGGGCAGATCCGGCAGTGGCCACGATGAAGCTTTCATCTATCAGGAGACTACGGCTTGTGCTGGCCTGCGTCGGGAAAATATCAATGGCACCGGTTTCAGCAAGGCGTTCCCAATCACTTCCGGTCCAGTAGTAAAAACCCTTATCGACATTGGTGCCACTAGAGTCGTAGACCAGCATACCTGGGCTTACAGGTGCGGTTAGCGGCAAGGGGCTGGATAAAGAAGTCAATGTTAGACGGGGAGGAAGAAAACCTTTGGACCCGGATTGTAATTCCAGGATGGCATTGGGATTCAGCGTACTGTCATTCGAATCCGAAATCTTTACCTGGCCGTATATTGCCCCGGGCAATACGGCAGAAAATCCGCACAGGATACAAAAGATTATAACCCTGACGGGCTGTAATCCCCATGATGTAAACTTCATAATCCCCCTAATTCTGAAGATACCCAAAAATCAGCGTGCAAACATACTCTTTTTATAAATACCAAGCAATATTTCTATATTAACATTATGTTAATTGCTGATTATCGATATGTGGCCTAAATAAAGGGCTAGCTGAACAGAAAATGGTTGGATACAATGGCGATAAAATAAGGTAATTCGGTAAATGAACCCTTATATATCTATTTTGAATTTAGAATTATGATTGTCATGGAAGACAAGAGGCCGCTGGAACTAATGATTCCAACGGCCTCATACTCTTATTGTTTGTATTAATCAGCAGAGATTATTTTCCAGGACACTGCTTAACAACACTTTCTTTGATATTCTTATGGCCATAATTCTTGTCAAAGCTGTCAGAGAAAGCCTTCGCCAACTTACGCGCTGCTGCCTGATAAGCCTCTTTATCTGTCCAGGTATTCACTGGCATCAGAATTTCTGATGGCACACCCGGGCAGGATTTGGGAACATTCAGGTGGAAAAGCTCGAGCATCTCATATTCGACGTTTTCCAGATCTCCTGACAAAGCGGCATTCACCATGGCCCTGGTCAGGTTGATGTCAATGCGTTTGCCTGTCCCGTAAGCCCCGCCACTCCATCCGGTATTGATCAAATAAACGCTGGTATTGTGCTCCTCCATCTTTTCTCCGAGCATATCGGCGTAAACATCCGGATTGGCAGGCATAAAAGGCTGCCCAAAGAAACGCGAAAACGCTGGCTGGGGCTCGGTGACACCGGTTTCGGTGCCAGCCAGTTTACTGGTATAACCCATCAGGAACCAAAGCATGGCTTGTTCGCGGTTCAGTTTGGAAACGGGAGGCAGGACACCATAGGCATCCGCTGTCAGGAAAAGAATAGTGGTCGGATGACCTGACACAGAGCTTTCCTTGATGTTCTTCAGATACCGCAGGGGATACGATGAACGGGAATTCGGCGTGTAACGGTCGTCAAAGTAATCGAATTTCCCATCCGGATAAATCATCGCATTCTCAACGATGGCACCGTGGTTGAGATAATCATCATGATGCATCACGGCATCGTAGATGTCCTTTTCCTTTACAGGATGGATATCGATCATCTTGGCATAACAACCATTCTCGAAATTGGCGATGCCATGTTCGCTCCATCCATGTTCGTCATCGCCGAGTAGCGCGCGGGTAGGATCGGCAGAAAGGGAGGTCTTACCTGTTCCCGACAAGCCCAGCAGCAATGCAGAACGACCATCTGATCCTTCATTGGCACTGCAATGCAGGGGTAGAATGCCCTCCAGCGGAAGGTAGTAATTCATGACGGTGAACATGAGCTTCTTCATGCTGCCCATATAGGCTGATCCAATCACGATGCCCATGCGTCGATCAAAATCAACAGCCACCACAAGATCCGATGTGCTGCCATCCGGCATCTGGCGTAGCCTGCCTTTGTACTTTTCAGACTGCAGCTTGTTGTATGGCAAGGCAATCAGCATGAAATCCTTCTGGTGGAAAACGGATTTCTCAATATCCCCAGGAACCGGCCGGAACATATTGTCAATAAAAAGGGTCGATAAAGCCCTGTCGGTGATAAGACTGACGGGCAATGCATACCGGGAATCAGCACCAATCACGCGCTCTGTAACATACAGGCGCTTGTGATTCCCAATCATGTCCAGGGCATCGTCAAACAACATGTCAAAAGTTTCTGGTTCGATCGGCAGGTTATTGGGTGAAGTCCAGTCGATGAGATGGGCACTGGCTTCATGCCTGGCAAAAACGGTGTCCTTCGGACTTCTTCCGGTGCTCTCCCTGGGAGTCCATACCGCCAGGGCCCCTGATTCGGAAACCATGGCTTCGCGATGCGCAACCGCATCCTGGATCATCTGCCTGCGTTCAACATTCTTCATCACATTGGCATGACCTGCCAATGCAGCCATAAGGCGTGATTTCATGCTTTCACCTGTGTTCATAGTGTTGTGTTTGTGGATATGTGAAATCTTGATGCTCCGTTAAACCGGCAAAGATAGCAAAAACAAAACATCCAAATATCTTGAATAGTTAATATGTGAAGGTTTTTATATCCCCTGATTTTGTTAGGATACAGCTACGTTATGTAAATATCGTGGCGCCCAGTGAATAAGGTCGTCAGGGCGCTTTTAACAGAAAAACAAAAGCCGGCCCTTTCCGGGCCGGCTCGATAATACTTCAGCCGTAATTTATTTCTTTTTGGCTTTCTTTTCCATCTTTTTGCGGATGACAGCCTGGGCAGCGGCCAGCCTGGCAATCGGAACGCGGAAAGGTGAGCAACTGACGTAATCCAGGCCAACCCGGTGGCAGAACTCAACGCTGCTGGGTTCACCACCATGTTCACCGCAGATACCAAGCTTGATATTGGGCCGGGTCTTACGCCCACGTTTGCATGCCATCTCCACCAGTTGTCCGACGCCCGTCTGATCCAGGATCTGGAACGGATCGTGCTTCAAAAGGCCTTTCGACAGATAGATTGGCAGGAATTTGCCAATGTCGTCCCTGGAGTATCCGAAGGTCATCTGCGTCAGGTCGTTGGTGCCAAAACTGAAGAATTCTGCGGATTGCGCAATCTCGTGTGCAGTCAGTGCAGCCCGGGGCACTTCAATCATGGTCCCAACCAGGTACTCGATGCGGTCATTGCGTTCTTCAAACACTTTCTCAGCGGTGCTGCGCACAATCTCTTCCTGAAGCTGCATTTCCTTCAATGTTCCCGTCAAGGGTATCATGATTTCAGGAATGGCCTTAATACCGCGTTGTTTTAGGTTGAGTGCTGCTTCGATGATGGCACGGGCCTGTGTCTCAGAGATCTCCGGGTAGGTATTTCCCAAACGGCAGCCACGGTGGCCAAGCATGGGGTTGCTTTCATTCAGGCCTTCGACCAATGCTTTGACCTCTTCAGCACTGATGCCCATCACCTCTGCCATTTCCTGCTGACCTTTATCATCATGGGGAACGAATTCATGCAGTGGCGGATCCAGCAGGCGCACGGTCACCGGCAGATCCTGCATGGCCTCAAAAATGCCTTCAAAATCCTCACGCTGAATGGGGAGGAGTTTCTCGAGGGCCTTGCGGCGACCTGTCTCATCCTTGGCAAGGATCATCTCGCGCATGGCGATAATCTTATCTCCTCCAAAGAACATATGCTCGGTACGGCATAAACCAATACCCTTTGCACCAAAATCACGGGCAACCTGGGCATCATGCGGGGTGTCGGCATTGGTCCTGACCTTCATCGTGGCATACTTGTCAGCCAGCTCCATGACAAAACCAAAATCCCCACTCAATTCTGGATCCCTGGTTGCAATCTTACCTTCATAAACATCTCCGGTCGAACCGTTGAGTGAAATCCAGTCGCCTTCGCGGATGACCTTATCATCCACATTCAGAACGCGGTCTTTATAATTGATCTTCAGGCTACCGGCACCTGATACACAGCATTTTCCCATACCCCTCGCTACAACAGCAGCGTGGGAGGTCATACCTCCGCGGGCCGTCAGGATGCCTTCGGCGACATTCATACCCTTGAGGTCTTCCGGCGATGTCTCGATGCGGACAAGGATGACCTTATGTCCTTTGGCGGCCCATACCTCGGCTTCGTCGGCATGGAATACCACCTGTCCGGTGGCTGCGCCCGGTGAGGCAGGCAGTCCCTGGGCAATGGAACGGGCTGCTGCCAGCGCGGCTTTGTCGAATACCGGATGCAGTAATTCATCAAGTTTATTGGGCTCGAGCCGCATCAGGGCTTCTTTCTTCTTCAGCTTGCCTTCACGGAGCATGTCCATTGCTATCTTGATCATGGCAGCACCCGTACGCTTTCCGTTACGCGTCTGGAGAATCCAGAGCTTGCCTTCCTGGATGGTGAACTCCAGGTCCTGCATATCGCGGTAATGGTCTTCCAGCTTCTGCTGTAATTCCATCAGCTCTGCATAAATCTCCGGCATATACTCTTCCAGGGAAGGATACTGGCTGCTTCTTTCTGCTTCGCTCACCTTGGCCAGCTCGGCCCAGCGCAAGGAACCTTCCTTCGTAATCTGCTGGGGTGTGCGGATCCCGGCTACGACATCTTCACCCTGCGCATTGATCAGGTATTCCCCGTTGAATAGGTCTTCACCTGTGGCGGCATCGCGGGTAAAGGCAACCCCTGTCCCTGATGTGTTGCCCATATTCCCGAAGACCATAGCCTGCACATTGACAGCGGTTCCCCATTCCTCGGGGATGTTGTTGAGCTTGCGGTAATAAACAGCACGTTCGTTCATCCAGCTGTTGAAAACGGCTTCAATGGAACCCCAGAGCTGCTCCCATGGATCTTCCGGGAAATCATGCCCAGTTTTTTCCTTGACGGCATGTTTGAACCGCCTGACCAGCTCTTTCAGATCATCGGCCGTCAGGTCAGTGTCATTTACGATGCCCTTCTCTTCTTTCATATGCTCGATGATCTCCTCAAAAGGATCCACATCTTCCTTGGATTCGGGTTTCATCCCCAACACTACGTCACCGAACATCTGGACAAAACGACGGTAGGAATCCCATGCAAAACGCTCATTTCCTGTTTTGCGGGCAATGCCTTCCACTGCATTGTCGTTCAATCCCAGGTTGAGTACGGTATCCATCATGCCAGGCATCGATGCACGACTGCCTGAGCGCACGGAGACCAGGCAAGGGTTCTGACTGTCGCCAAAACGGGTACCCATCACCTTTTCTACGAAGGCGATGCCCTTTTCTACTTCCTTCCGGATGGTCTTGATGGTGGCTTCCTTGCCTACCTTATAATAGTCATTGCATACCTCGGTCGTAATGGTAAACCCTGGAGGTACCGGAACCCCGATCAGGTTCATTTCAGCCAGGTTGGCGCCTTTGCCACCCAGCAATTCCTTCATCTTGGCGTTGCCTTCCGCTTTCTTGTCTCCGAAGAGATACACGTGCTTCTTTTCCATATGGTCTATTGAAAGTATTGATAATGAATTAAATAATCGATAACCCTGATTTGAATTTGCAAATTTACAGGTTTTCCGCTTATCACTGTTAAAAGGACGTTAAATCTTGGATGAAATCCCCGCTTAATATTCATGCTGCAATACCAACTCCTTTTTGGATTGCAGCGGGTTTTTCCTAAGTTTGCACGGATAGAGCTAGCATACTTATCTTAACCCATGTAATTACATCGATATGAACAATGTTTTTGGCATCCGTCATGAGGACAAGTACAGGCTTGAGCGGCGTACACCCGTGATCCCCAGACATGCTGCCCTTCTGGCAAAACAGAGCGGACTCAAACTGCTGGTGCAGTCTTCACCCAAAAGGATTTTTCCGGATGAAGCCTTCCGTGAATCCGGTGCTGAAATCGTGTCCGACCTCGCAATGGCCCCGGTTATCTTCGGTGTAAAGGAAATGCCGGTCAGCTTCTTTGAACCACATAAAACATATGTGTTCTTCTCTCATGTTATCAAGGGCCAGGAGTACAACATGCCTATGCTAAGGCGGATGATGGAGCTGAAATGCAACCTGATCGATTATGAAAAGGTGGTGGATGAAATGGGACGCCGCCTGATCTTCTTCGGACGCTATGCCGGCCTGGCAGGAATGATCAATACCTTATGGAGCCTGGGATTGAGACTGAAGCATCTGGGGTATTATACGCCATTCCTGCATATCAAGCAGGCGCATCTTTACGATAGCCTTAACGACGCACGCCGCGATATCATCAAGGCAGGACATGAAATCGCCCACCAAGGCCTGCCAGAAGCATTATGCCCCTTTACCATCGGCATCACCGGCTATGGCAATGTTTCCAACGGTGCCATGGAGATTTCCGCCCTTCTCCCCATCCAGGAAATTGAACCATCAGACCTCCTGAAGCTTAAAGAAAAAGGTAAAGCACCCAACAATGTCCTCTATAAAGTCGTATTCAAGGAGGAACATATCAGCCAGCCACTGAAACAGGACAGTCCCTTTGACCTGCATGACTATTACCAGAATCCCCAGTTCTACCGTAATGCATTTGAAAAATATATACCTCATCTGAGTGTATTGGTGAATGGTATGTACTGGGACAGTCGCTATCCCAAAATTGTCACCAAAGCCTATCTGGAGAAGTTGTATATGGATGGATGTCCGAAGCTTACAGTTATCGGCGATATTACCTGTGATATCAATGGTTCGGTGGAGAGTTGCGTGAAAGCAGCCGAGATCGAAGATCCCATCTTTATATATGATCCGTTTACGCATCAGATCACTCCGGGTCATGAGGGAAAAGGACTGCTGATGATGACGGTAGATATCCTCCCCAGCGAGTTGCCCAGGGAGTCGTCCGAGTATTTCAGCCAGGTCTTGCTGAACTATATCCCGGCCATCGTCCAGGCTGATTACAGCCAGCCCTTGGACCAGATGGCCCTGCCGAATGCCATCCGAAAAGCACTCATTCTGCACCAGGGTGAACTGACACCTGAATACAGGTATATCCAGCGCTACCTCTGAGGACGGATGTAGGCTGAAGATGCGTAAAGGTTTCGTTTCCGGATTCATGCCACTGCGAAAATTGTCTATCTTCGCGAGTTGTTGTTATTACGCTAACAATCACTAATCCTTAACTTATATATCGTATGAAGAAAGTGTTGATTCTGGGTGCCGGCATGGTGGTAAGGCCCATCGTGCGCTACTTGTTGGATAAGGGATATGGGGTGACGGTGGCCACACGCACCAGTTCCAAAGCAGAGGCCATGATAGGCGGGCATCCCAATGGCAGGGCCGTATCCTGGACCGTCGAACAAACCGATGAACTCGATGGCCTGATCGCAGACCATGACCTGACCGTAAGCCTTTTGCCCTGGGTGCACCATGTTATGGTGGCTGAGAAGTGTATTGCAATGAAAAAGGACATGGTGACCACCTCTTATGTTAAGCCGGCCATGCAGGCACTGGATGCCCAGGCACGTCATGCCGGCATCATCATCCTCAATGAGTTGGGCGTTGATCCCGGGATCGATCATATGTCTGCCATGCGCATCATCGACTATGTTCACGGCAAGGGAGGTAAAATAGAGGAATTCTATTCCATCACCGGCGCCCTGGTTGCACCGGAAGTGGAGAAAAATCCCTTTAACTATAAGTTTACCTGGGCTCCCAAGGGAGTCGTTATGGCCGGCAATAACGATGGGAAGTTCCTGATGAAGGGCAATGAAATCTATGTGCCTACCGAGGACCTGTTTAAGAATCCCATGCGTCTCGATTTCCCTGGTGTCGGAGAGCTGGAGATCTATCCCAACCGCGACAGCCTGCCTTATATCGCGCTATACGGAATCAAAGAAACCAAAACTATATTCAGGGGTACTTTCCGTTACACCAAATGGTGCGAAATCCTGGACGCTATGAAAGCCCTGCAACTAATCAGCTATGACGAGATGGACCTGCAGGGAATGACTTATGCCAGCCTGACCGCTAAACTTGCTGGGGTTGAGCCTGGTGGTGATGTTGCCGGAAAGGTGGCCGCCAAACTGGGTCTGGACAAACAATCCAATCCTGTTGTCGCTCTGGAATGGCTGGGCATGTTCAATGAGAAACCGGTGCACCTGGCGAAAGGTTCAGCCTTCGATATTACCTCGGATCTGATGATTGATAAGATGATGATCGAAGACCATGAAAGGGATATGGTGGCCATGCAGCATACATTCGTGGCTTCCTATCCGGATGGCAGCGGTGAGGTCATCAAATCCAGACTGTTGGATTTCGGTACACCGGCCACGGATACCAGCATCGCGAGGACGGTTGCCCTTCCGGCTGCCTGCGGGGTTGACATGATTCTTCAAGGTAAGATCACGGCCAAGGGCGTGCACATCCCCGTGATTCCGGAAATATACAACCCGATCCTGGATCAGCTTGAAACGATGCACATCAGGATGGAAGAAACTTACGGACTTCCACTCGATACCATCGTGCCTTAAAATATTGGTTGACAGGTGACAGCATCTTATTGCATGGAAATGCGTAACTTTCAGGTGCTGTCACCGTCTAATTCTTAACTCTTGATTTCAGCGGAAGGCCAGGCCCTTTTTGACAGCATGGCCTGCGGATTCGATGTATGGCAAAACTAGGTAAGTGGATAGGTGGAGGCTTGGGATGGGCATTGGGTGGCCCCATCGGAGGAATACTGGGATTCCTTTTTGGATCCATGGTGGATGGCATGCAATCCGGAGAATACGAGATTAGACAGGGCCCTACCAGACCAGGCGACTTCAGCATCAGTCTGCTGATCCTGACGGCAGCAGTGATGCGGGCCGACGGTACAGTGAAGCGTGTTGAACTGGACCTGGTAAAACAATTTCTCCAACGACAGTTCGGTGCCGACAAAGCCGCTGAGTTGATATTGGTTTTGAGAGAGATTCTACAGAAGGAGATTGATATTCAACCCGTTTGCCGGCAGATACGGCAACAGATGGAATACCCATCACGCTTGCAATTGCTGCATTTCTTATTTGCCATAACACGTGCCGATGAACAGGTTCATCCAGCTGAGTGGACCATGGTCAAGGAGATCGGAATGTGGCTGGGTATGCCCCCTTCGGAGCTGGAGGCGCTTGAGGCCATGTTCAGGAAGGATGATGATGCTGCATATCAAATATTGGAAATCAGTCCGGATGCAAGCGATGAAGAGGTGAAGAAAGCATATCGCCGACAGGCCATGCGCCATCACCCGGATAAAGTTAGTCACCTGGGACCTGAAATACACAAGGCCGCCGAGGAGAAATTCAGGGCGCTGAATGAAGCCTATGAACGGATCAAAAGAAAACGAAATATCACCTGATTCTATAACCTTTAACACGTAAACGATGAATTCTTTTCTCTTCCGCCGCTCTTTTTGGGGTATCCTCCTGGTGGTCATTGGTGGTGTATGGCTCATGGAAAACCTCTTTGATTTTGACTTCCCGCTCTTCAGGGTGCTCTTTTCCATTGCATTGATTGCCCTGGGGATCCTGTTGATCAAGGGCATTCCATTCCGTGGCACCTCAACAGGTACCCGTACCGCTTTTTCTGAAACCAATTTCACCATGCAACCGGGTGACAGAGAGCATAGTGTGGTTTTCGGGCAGGTAAAACTCGACCTGGGCGCGCTCAACCTGACAGAGTCGCAGACCATTCACCTGAAATGTGTCTTCGGAGAGATGCACGTCCGTATCCCTGCAGGGATGAATTATGAAATCCAGGGGGAGTTTTCCTTCTGCTCTGTGATGATGCCCGATGGGTCAAACTATAGTTTCGGCAATAAAGCATATCGCCAGTTCCATTATGATCCCGCCAAGCCTGTATTGACGATCAAAGCGCATTGTGTTTTTGGTGAGATGCGCTTTATCAATGTCTGATAGGTATCCGGTAGCCTCTTGATCACAAATATAGTATCAGGAAGATAATCGGGATGAGGAGTCCGGCCAGGGTGAGCCAGGCTCCTCTTCTTGTAATGCCGTTCTTCCCCTTTAAAATGAACAATCCACTGATTGCCAGTATAATCAAGGCCCCGGCAAAGATGTCTGAAAACCAGGTCCATCCGCTTTTCAGCTTGTTGTAATGCATGCGGTTCATCTGGTAAAAAACGGGTCGGCGGATGGTCTTTTCCAGTCTTGCGTTTCCTGAACGTAGATCCACATCGATGTTGCCTCCTACAATATAGACCCGCAATACTTGTGGTTCAGGACGGTAGGTTTTTACAAAGGTTTTCTCCCCAAAGGGTTTGATCATGGCAAAAACATCCTTGTTTTTGATGGAATCTACCTGAGCCGGAAGGGGGACGTTTTTGTTCTTCGTGATGACACTGAAGTTGGAGTTCCAGGTATCGATATGGTTCAGTGCGATGCCGGACAATCCATAGATGATGGTCATCACACAAAAAAAGTAACCCAGATCCCTATGTATCGCGCGATTGTATTTCCTCCACTTGATCTCCATAACGTAATTGATAAAAAAAGCCCGGGTATGCAACGACCCGGGCTTTGCAATCTTTAAAAATGAATTACTGTTGCTCAGCAACAGGAGCTTCTTCTGCCTGCTCAACGGTCTTTGCTGTGAATGATTTGGCTTCAAACCAGTATTCACTGACATAACCTGTGGTCGTTGCGGCGATCTTTTCGCGGTATGCTGCGATTTTGGCAACAGGATCTTCAGCGTGATCGTCCTTACCGGGGCTATCCGGATGTGGCTCACCTTCAACTTCTGCAGCTGCTTCAGCAGGGGCTTCGGCAGGTGTTTCAGCTACTTCTGCACCTTCTTCAACAACTTCAGCTGCTGCTGCGGCCAGTTCAGCTTCCCATTCCTGGAGGTAAGCTTCATCAATACGGAGTTCACGGATAATTCCGGTTACGATGATATCCGTTTGCTCGAGCGTAGCATCGAACTGAACGAGTTCATCGCTGGCTTCCACTTTAATCTCCATACCGGCTGCATCGCGGAGGAACAACTTGGCGCCACCATGTTTGCATACATGGATCACGGTGCCTTCTACCATCACTGTGCTGTCCACCAGTGTGGCTGCATTTTCGAGCAGTTGGCTAACGGTCATGACCTGCTGCTCTTCTTCTTTGGTTGTGTTACAAGCAGCTACAACGAGGGCTGCAAATACGAAGAATAAAAGTTTCTTTCCCATGATTTTTTTGGATTTTGGTGGTGCATAGTTAGGTATTTTTTAACAAACCATCAAGGTTTTTTTTAACAAATAACTAACAATGATGCGTTTGATTATCAATAATATATCAATCAAAGAACCTCCACTTCACTCCAAAAAACAGTCCGGGACGTGCCATGGGATAGTGAGGAACGAGCTTAAACCCATCGTTAGTGAGCGCAGAAGCCAGGTCACGGTACTTTAAAAAGATAACTGCCCGACTCAGATGAAAGTGAACGAATACATCTGCCAGTAAAGTGTTTCCATTCTCTGTGGTGGTCTGTATTGCATAATGACTGATCTCTGGCAGGTAGGTCATTCCTTTCCACCCGCTTAGGTAAGTGAGATCGGCACCAGTATGTAAGTGAAGGGCATGATCAAAGAGGTCGGCAAAAAAATAGAGAGACATACTGCCCAGGAAATCAGGGTATCGAAGCAGGCTGACGCGGTCATTCATCTGATGCCGTAAGCGGTAGCTGATACCCAAATGTCTGGATTCGTTCTTTCCGGTCAGTTCTGTATACCACAACTGAACAGGTTCAGATTGATACCTTGGATTTCCAAAAAGGTCGAAATAGCTGATGTTTTCGATGCGTGTATAATATGTCTTCAGACTCAGGGAATGTTGTGTCAACCCAACCCAGGCATGCTGTGTCTTTTGCGCCGGAAAGTCGTTTTTCCATACATGGTGGTTTCCATAAAAACCCTGAACAAACAGATCCGGATGGCGTGATATCTCACGGATTCCTGCTTCAACCGACATCTTTTTATGGATATGGAGTATTGCACGAATTTGATATTCGTGATCTCCATCCTGATAACCACTTTTGATTATTCTGGAATGCGCATGCCATTGAAGGTAGGGCAGGGGTTTGAATACCAGGAATGCAAAGCCCTCATAAAGCTGATGTTTTAAATTGTTCATCCCATCAAAGTAGGTGCCGGAGTGATAGGTTATACCTGCATCATACTGCAATCGGAGCGGCTTATCTCCCTGGTTTGTCAAGGTCAGGACATGACGGAATTTTTTCAGATGGAGTGAGTCAAGCGTCAGGGTAGAGTCCTTCAGGATTTCCCGGTAATACCCGGAGGCAGGATTCATATCCTTGTACACACGATAAGGTTGATCCAGCTCAGATGTAAGGATCAGTTGTTTGGGGAGCAGGAGGGATTCTTTTTTTGCATCATCTGGTTTCAGCAGACGGAATCGGTGCTGCATTGTCCAGGCACTCAGTCGCTGAACCGAGGAGGCTTGCTGCAGGTTTACCGGTATCACGCGGCGGTCGCTGATCTCACCCGACAGGTAGAGCGAATCGTTGGCAATACCGCCGTTTTCTTCATTCCGGAAGATATAATTGCGAAAGGTAAGGTCGAGGGTGTAGCGCTGGTTCGGGGTCTGGTAACGGCCGGTCAGACTGAAAGCATTGAGATTAGATCTCTGTCGCTGAAAACTACCCGGTGCATTGACGATGCAGTAATGCAGGGTGAAGTCGAGGTGTTTACCGGCAGGCTGGTAGTGGCGCAAATCGAGCAGTTGTTCTTTGCCGGCTCCCATGACATAATAGAGGTCAGAAAACGGCTTCCGCCTGATGAACCGGATGGAGGGCGAGGCGGGGGATGTATAAATGTGCTGGCTGTGAAAACCGGGATTTAAAATGCTAAGTGAGTCGACATTGAAGAAAAGGGGATTTGCTGCAGTGCCTGCGTTACCAGTATGCGCCATCCATTGGAAGTGGTTGGAAGCGGCGTCATAGCGCTGGGCCTGAACCGGTCTTGAATCGAATTGGAAAGTATCGTTTGTGCTACCTGATACGTGGTTGAGGGCGACAAAATGGATAATGGAAGAGTCCGGCACCAAGGATGAATCCGGTGGTGTGGTCATGAAGATATTCCACGGAAGCATGCATATGGCCAGGAGTTTTATCATGGTGTAAAGATATTTCAATTTTGGGCGCGCTGGTCCTCATCCTCATCCTGATCCTGATCCTGATCCTGATCCTGATCCTGATCCTCATCCTGATCCTGATCCTCATCCTGATCCTGATCCTCAAAGCAGGGTAGGGGAAAAAAAAAGAGGTTGCCTTTTTGGGGCAACCTCTTAAGAAGGCTGGCGACGACATACTCTCCCACCGTAGTAGTACCATCTGCGCTGGCGGGCTTAACTTCTCTGTTCGGAATGGGAAGAGGTGGACCCCGCCGCTATAGTCACCATAAGGCCTTAAATACCTTAGACATATGAAGGGGTGTACAAGAAAGAATGTTGCGATATCATTGGTCTGGTTGTCAAGAAAGTTTACGGGTAATTAGTACTGCTCGGCTTTGACATTACTGCCTTTATACCTGCAGCCTATCAACGTCATGGTCTATGACGACCCTTAAAAGAAGCCTCATCTTGGGCTAAGTTTCGTGCTTAGATGCTTTCAGCACTTATCTCATCCATACATAGCTACCCTGCGATGCAGCTGGCGCCACAACAGGTGCACTAGAGGTATGTCCGACTCGGTCCTCTCGTACTAAAGTCAGGTGCCCTCAAGCTTCTAACGCCCACAACAGATAGGGACCGAACTGTCTCGCGACGTTCTGAACCCAGCTCGCGTGCCACTTTAATCGGCGAACAGCCGAACCCTTGGGACCTTCTCCAGCCCCAGGATGTGACGAGCCGACATCGAGGTGCCAAACCACTCCGTCGATGTGAGCTCTTGGGAGTGATCAGCCTGTTATCCCCGGAGTACCTTTTATCCTTTGAGCGATGGCCCTTCCATGCGGAACCACCGGATCACTATGTCCTACTTTCGTACCTGCTCGACTTGTAGGTCTCACAGTCAAGCACCCTTATGCCATTGCACTCTGCGCACGGTTACCAAGCGTGCTGAGGGTACCTTTGAAAGCCTCCGATACTTTTTTGGAGGCGACCACCCCAGTCAAACTACCCACCAAACACTGTCTCCCGCGATCGCGGGATTAGGTGTCAAATAAACAAAGGGTGGTATTTCAAGGATGACTCCACGACTCCTGGCGAAGCCGCTTCACAGTCTCCCACCTATCCTACACATTGTTTATCCAACATCAATGTTAAGTTATAGTGAAGGTTCACGGGGTCTTTCCGTCCCGTTGCGGGTACCCGGCATCTTCACCGGGACTACAATTTCACCGAGCTCATAGCTGAGACAGTGCCCAGATCGTTACACCATTCGTGCAGGTCGGAACTTACCCGACAAGGAATTTCGCTACCTTAGGACCGTTATAGTTACGGCCGCCGTTTACTGGGGCTTCAATTCAGAGCTTCGCCTTGCGACTAACCCCTCCTCTTAACCTTCCAGCACCGGGCAGGTGTCAGGCCCTATACGTCATCTTTCGATTTAGCAGAGCCATGTGTTTTTGATAAACAGTCGCCTGGGCCATTTCACTGCGGCCCGCCTTGCGGCGGGCGTCCTTTCTTCCGAAGTTACAGGACTATTTTGCCTAGTTCCTTAGCTATGATTCACTCGAGCACCTTTGGATACTCTCCTCGACCACCTGTGTCGGTTTCCGGTACGGGTAGCTTCTGCCTGAAGCTTAGAGGTTTTTCTTGGAAGTATGATTAGGATCACTATCCGCTTGTCCGAAGACTCGCGGTACTATCGGGTTTCAGCACAACCGGCGGATTTGCCTACCAGTCGTATACCTAAGCCCTTCAACGTACTATTCCGTCAGTACGCGGATCTTTCACGCCTTCGTCACCCCATCGCAGCAGAGCCAGTACAGGAATATTAACCTGTTATCCATCGACTACCCCATTTGGGTTCGCCTTAGGCCCCGACTAACCCTGATCCGATTAGCGTTGATCAGGAAACCTTGGTCTTTCGGTGTGCAGGTTTCTCGCCTGCATTATCGTTACTCATGCCTACATTTGCTTTTCCAGCCGCTCCAGCATGCCTTACGACACACCTTCTGTGCAACTGGAATGCTCCCCTACCTATCCATCTTACGATGAATACCATAGCTTCGGTGATATGCTTAATGCCCGCTTATTATCCACGCCCGATCGCTCGACTAGTGAGCTGTTACGCACTCTTTAAATGAATGGCTGCTTCCAAGCCAACATCCTAGCTGTCAATGCAATCAGACCTCGTTTGAACAACTTAGCATACGCTTGGGGACCTTAGCTGATGGTCTGGGTTGTTTCCCTCTCGGGCACGGACCTTAGCACCCGCGCCCTCACTCCCAAGTATATGTCATAGCATTCGGAGTTTGTCAGGATTTGGTAGGCGGTGAAGCCCCCTAGTCCAATCAGTAGCTCTACCTCTATGACACTAAACTTGAGGCTGTTCCTAAAAACATTTCGGGGAGTACGAGCTATTTCTCAGTTTGATTGGCCTTTCACCCCTACCCACAGCTCATCCAAAGACTTTTCAACGTCAACTGGTTCGGCCCTCCACTCCGGATTAACGGAGCTTCAGCCTGGCCATGGGTAGATCACAAAGTTTCGCGTCTACCCCCTCTAACTATGCGCCCTATTCAGACTTGCTTTCGCTTCGGCTTCACCCGTACACGGGTTTAACCTTGCTAGAGAGGAGTAACTCGTAGGCTCATTATGCAAAAGGCACGCCGTCATCCCGCGAATGCGGGACTCCGACAGGTTGTAAGCGCACGGTTTCAGGGTCTATTTCACTCCCCTGTTCGGGGTGCTTTTCACCTTTCCCTCACGGTACTAGTTCACTATCGGTCTCTCAGGAGTATTTAGCCTTACCAGATGGTGCTGGCAGTTTCCCACAGGATTTCTCCGGTCCCGCGGTACTCAGGATACTGCTAGGTAGTAAATCAGTTTCGCATACAGGACTATCACCTGCTATGGTCCAACTTTCCAGAAGTGTTCTGCTACGAATTTACAGTCCACATTGCAGTCCTACAACCCCAGCATTGCCGTAACAACGCTGGTTTGGGCTGTTCCCCGTTCGCTCGCCACTACTTGGGGAATCACTATTGTTTTCTTGTCCTCCAGGTACTTAGATGTTTCAGTTCCCTGGGTTAGCTTCCCGCAAAGCGGGATACCATACCTTCAGTATGGTGGGTTGCCCCATTCGGAAATCTCCGGATTAGCGGTTATTTGCACCTCCCCGAAGCTTATCGCAGCTTGTCACGTCCTTCATCGCCTCTGAGAGCCAAGGCATCCTCCGTACGCCCTTAATTACTTTCTTGATTAGTCGCAACATGATCAATCACATTGCTTCATTGCAATCTTGTACTCTCCTTCAATATGTCAAAGAACGTAACCGCATGTTGCGGATCGTGGATATGTCGGACTCGAACCGATACCTCCCGCACGTGGCGGACGCTCTTCCCTTGAGCTATGATCCTCTTAATCTTTTCAATGTGTCTTTCCTCGCCCGGAAAGATGGTGGAGAATAAGGGATTCGAACCCTTGACCCCTAGCTTGCAAAGCTAGTGCTCTAGCCAGCTGAGCTAATTCCCCTTCGTTGATTCTGTAGTCCCGAGCAGATTTGAACTGCTGACCCCTACATTATCAGTGTAGTGCTCTAACCAACTGAGCTACGGGACTGTCAAATAAGCCAGTCTCAGCCAGGCTTTAGTCCCAGCAAGCACTTGCTGAAGGAATAGCCTTTGACGATTGAGAAGCAGAATACAGGGAATATCATTCCCGACGAATCGGGATCAGGATATATCTCTCTAGAAAGGAGGTATTCCAGCCACACCTTCCGGTACGGCTACCTTGTTACGACTTAGCCCCAGTCACTGGTTTTACCCTAGGCCGCTCCTCACGGTGACGGACTTCAGGCACCCCCAGCTTCCATGGCTTGACGGGCGGTGTGTACAAGGCCCGGGAACGTATTCACCGCGCCATGGCTGATGCGCGATTACTAGCGATTCCAGCTTCATGGAGTCGAGTTGCAGACTCCAATCCGAACTGAGATCGGCTTTTGAGATTAGCATCCTGTCACCAGGTAGCTGCCCATTGTACCGACCATTGTAGCACGTGTGTAGCCCTGGACATAAGGGCCGTGCTGATTTGACGTCATCCCCACCTTCCTCACTACTTGCGTAGGCAGTTTTCTTAGAGTCCCCATCATTACATGCTGGCAACTAAGAATAGGGGTTGCGCTCGTTATGGGACTTAACCCGACACCTCACGGCACGAGCTGACGACAACCATGCAGCACCTAGAAGGACGTCCCGAAGGAAATTCCGCTTTCACGGAAGATCGTCCCTCTTTCAAGCCCAGGTAAGGTTCCTCGCGTATCATCGAATTAAACCACATGCTCCACCGCTTGTGCGGGCCCCCGTCAATTCCTTTGAGTTTCAACCTTGCGGTCGTACTCCCCAGGTGGATCACTTAATGCTTTCGCTCAGTCGCTGACTGTGTATCGCCAACAACGAGTGATCATCGTTTACGGCGTGGACTACCAGGGTATCTAATCCTGTTTGATCCCCACGCTTTCGTGCATGAGCGTCAGTTACAACTTGGTGAGCTGCCTTCGCGATCGGTGTTCTGTGTCATATCTAAGCATTTCACCGCTACATGACACATTCCGCCCACCCCAACTGTACTCTAGAACGGCAGTATCAACGGCAGTTTCCCGGTTGAGCCGGGAGATTTCACCACTGACTTACCATTCCGCCTGCGCACCCTTTAAACCCAATAAATCCGGATAACGCTTGCATCCTCCGTATTACCGCGGCTGCTGGCACGGAGTTAGCCGATGCTTATTCGTACAGTACCGTCAGCCTCCGAAGAATCGAAGGGGTTCTTCCCGTACAAAAGCAGTTTACAACCCATAGGGCCGTCA
>Ga0208041_1000260_pt1 | contig 60381 bp, 42 predicted proteins | sample AD_SCU002_MetaG_FD_184453 | JGI IMG/M metagenome (GOLD analysis project Ga0208041, IMG submission 184453) | Active sludge microbial communities of municipal wastewater-treating anaerobic digesters from China - AD_SCU002_MetaG (SPAdes) (version 2) | ecosystem: Engineered > Bioreactor > Anaerobic...
AACAGTAACACCAAGTGCAACGACAACATATACAGTTACAGGAACTACAACAGCAGGGTGTACTGGAACAGCGACAGTAAGTGTCACAGTAAATCCATTACCATCAGTTACTGCAACAGCAAGTCCAGCAGCAATATGTAATGGAGCAAGTTCAGTATTAACAGTAAGTGGAGCAAATACTTATAGTTGGTCAGGAGGATTGGGAAGTGGAGCAAGTAAAACAGTAACACCAAGTGCAACGACGACATACACAGTGACAGGTACAAGTACAGCAGGGTGTACAGGAACAGCGACAGTAAGTGTCACGGTAAATCCATTGCCATCAGTAGCAGCAACAGCAAGTCCAGCAGCAATATGTAATGGAGCTACCTCAGTATTAACAGCGAGCGGAGCAAATACTTATAGTTGGAATACAGGAGGCAATACAGCCAGCATAACAGTTACACCAAGCTCAACGACTACATACTCCGTGACAGGAACAAGTACAGCGGGATGTACAGGCACAGCAACAGTAAGTGTCACGGTAAATCCATTACCATCAGTTACTGCATCAGCAAGTCCATCAGCAATATGTAATGGACAGACTTCGGTATTAACAGCAAGTGGAGCAAATACATATAGTTGGAATACAGGAGGCAATACAGCCAGCATAACAGTAACACCAAGTGCAACGACGACATACACAGTTACAGGAACAAGTACAGCAGGATGTACAGGCACAGCGACGGTAAATGTTACGGTAAATCCATTACCAACGGTAACAGCATCAGCAAGTCCAGCAGCAATATGTAATGGAGCTACCTCAGTATTAACTGCAAGTTCAAATATTACAGGGACAACTTATAGCTGGAATACAGGAGGCAATACAGCTAGCATAACAGTTACACCAAGTGCAACAACTACATATACAGTTACAGGAACAACAGGAGCAGGATGTTCGGGAACAGCAACAGTAAGTGTAACAGTAAATCCATTGCCATCAGTAACAGCATCAGCAAGTCCAGCAGCAATATGTAATGGAGCTACCTCAGTATTAACTGCAAGTTCAAATATTACAGGGACAACTTATAGCTGGAATACAGGAGGCAATACAGCTAGCATAACAGTTACACCAAGTGCAACAACTACATATACAGTTACAGGAACAACAGGAGCAGGATGTTCGGGAACAGCAACAGTAAGTGTAACGGTAAATTTATTGCCAACAGTTACTGCAACAGCAAGTCCTAATTCAGTATGTTTAGGTAATAGCTCTATTTTAACTGCAAATTCAAATATTACAGGTACAACTTTTGAATGGAGTGGTACTTTAGGAACAGGCTCTACAAAGACTATAACACCTATTTCTACTACTACCTATTCAGTGACTGGTACTACACTATTTGGATGTTCTAGCTCTACCTCTATTACTATTACTGTTAATGCTTTACCCAATACTAGTATAACTACCTCAAATGAGACAATATGTAATGGAGAATTATCCATATTAACGGCAAGTGGAGCAGATTTTTATAGTTGGTCTCATAATTTAGGTACTGGTTTATCACAGACAGTTTCACCTACTTCTACCACTACATATACTGTTACAGGTTCTTATGCTAATGGGTGTTCAAGTACAGCATCTATTCAAATTACAGTAAATCCTATTCCGAATATTTTAATTATTGCTTCTAATAATCCAATATGTTTAGGTGATAGTAGCATATTAACTATTAATGGTGATGCAGAACTCTATCAATGGTCTCATAATTTAGGTAGTGGAACTACTGTAACAGTTTACCCTATAAATAATACTACTTATACAGTTACAGGTACCAATAGCTATAGCTGTACAAGTAGTGCAAACATTACAATAACAGTAAATCATAATGCAGATGCTACTATTAAACCAGTACCTCGACTATGTGATAATTCATCTACGATCATATTAAATGCTACAGATACAGGTGGTGTATGGAGTGGTGATGGCATAATAAATGAAACTCAAGGTTTATTTAGTCCTATACAAGCTGGAGTAGGGGAGCATATTATTACTTATACGATTAGCGGACAATGTGGAGATACAGATACAATTACTATAACTGTTTATCCATCACCAGATGCAACAGCTTATGCTACTGATGAAACTTGCATTGATGCAAATGATGGTATAGCCTGGGTAGAAGTTACAGGTGGCACTCCTCCATATGCATTTTTATGGAGTACTTATCATACTCTTGATAGTATAGCAAATTTAGCACCAGGAGAATATTATGTAACTGTTACAGATTATCATAATTGCTCTGATAAAGATACTGTTCTAATAAAACCAGGAACAGAAGATTGTTATATTACTCATATATTTATACCTAATATTTTCGCTCCAGATGGTAGAGGAAATGCAGAGAATGAATACTTGAGAGTATATGGTAAGGGTATTGAAACTATAGATTTTACTATATTTGATAGATGGGGTAATGAAGTATTCCATACTAGTGATATAAATATGGGCTGGGATGGGACATATAAAGGTGAGCCAGCATTAGTAGGTGACTATACTTATGTTATTAAAATTATTTATTTAAATGGGAATATTGAATCTTTAAAGGGTCATATTTATTTATTACGTTAATTTTAACTTTAAAAAAATATGTATTAATTTAAGTAAAAAATATTTGTATATAATAAAAAAATTATATATTTGTAAAAAATTTGATATGAAAAAGATTATTTTTTTGTTAGAATTAGGTTTATTCCTAATGAGTATTAATTTATTTTCGCAGGCTTACCTGATAAATACTAATTATTGCATAGTTTCAAATCATACATACCTTATTGTAAATGGCCATTTAAATAATCAAAGTAGTGGAAATCTTTATCTTACAGGTACTAATTCTAATGTTATAATACAAAATAACATAACTAATAATGGCACTATAAATAGTAGTGGTAAAATAGATCTATACGGAGATTGGATAAATAACTCTACATATACACAAAATAATACCAGTTATGTGTATCTAAAAGGAGCAAATCAGAATATAGGAGGTAGTACAACTACTACTTTTTATAATCTTTATTTGCAAGGTACAGGAGTTAAAACTTTAGGAAATAATCAAAATGTGGATGGTACACTAAACTTAAACGATAGGGAATTAGCAACTCAAAATTATACAATGACAGTAAATAATCCATTAGTTGCTTCAGTCCAAAGAACTACAGGGTTTGTTAGCAGTACAGTTGGAGGAGGATTAGCTAGAGCTACTAATAGTACAAGTACATATTTATACCCTGTAGGAAGTAGTGGCAAATATAGACCAGCAGACATAACGCCTTCATCTACTACAGCATCTATATATAAAGTGAGAATGGCTAATGTAGATGCTTCAAGTGAAGGATACAATAGAAATAATAAAGCAAGTGATATATGTGAAGTAAATCCATCATTTTTTCACATAATGCAGCAGACTAGTGGTACAAGTAATAATGCAAACATAAAAGTATATTATGATAATACAATAGATGGTAGTTGGGATAAAGTAGGTAATTGGAATGGTAGTTTATGGAATAATTATACAGGGTCTAGTACAAGTAGTGGAAGTCCATTGTATTATGGAATAGCAAATAATGTTAGTTTATCAAGTTCTACACCCATAGCATTAACCAAAAATGCACCTGTATTAACTGCTTCAGCATCTCCATCTTCTATATGCTCTGGTTCTAGCACAACTTTGAGTGCAAGTGGAGCTTCAACATATTCATGGACTGATGGTACTAATAACTATACAGGGAATAGTATTAACGTTAGCCCTACTTCAAATACCACATATACTGTTACAGGCACTATTGGTACTTGTTCTGCCACAGCTACAGTATCAGTTACAGTTAATCCATCTCCTTCACTGACAGTTAATGCAACTCCTTCTTTAATTTGTCAAGGGAATAATGCAACTTTGAGTGCAAGTGGAGCTTCTACATATTCATGGACTGATGGTACTAATAACTATTCAGGGAATAGTATTACCGTTACCCCTACTGTAAATACTACGTACACTGTCACTGGAACTAATGGTACTTGCTCTGCTACAGCTGCTGTAACTGTTACAGTTAATCCAGCTCCTACACTAACAGTTAATGCAACTGATAATCAATTATGCACCGGGGAGAGTGCAACACTTACTGCAAATGGAGCAAACACATACAATTGGTCACACAGTTTAGGAAGTGGAAGTTCCAAAACAGTGTCTCCAACAAGTACAACGACATATACAGTGACAGGTACTACAGCAGAAGGATGTTCAAATACTGCATCTATATCTATAACTGTAAACCCTGTTCCAAACGTTTCAGCAAATGCCTCTCCTAATACTATTTGTATAGGAGGTAGCTCTACTTTAAGCGCAAGCGGTGCTAATACATATTTATGGAGTAATGGCTCAAGTGGTGCTAGCATAACTGTTTCCCCAAATTCCACAACAACTTATACTGTAATTGGTGCAAGTACAGCTGGTTGTACAAATACTGCTACTATTACAGTATATGTCAGTACTACTATTAATATTACAGCAAATGCAAACCCATCTAGTATATGTGAAGGTGCTTATTCTATATTAAGTGCTAGTGGTGCTGATACATATAATTGGAGTAATAGTATGAATTTGTCAACTATAACAGTTACACCAACTAATACGACTTCATACACAGTAACAGGATATAGTGGTGGATGTACAGGCACAGCTACAGTAAGTGTAACAGTCAATCCATTACCGACAATGATAGCATCAGCTAATCCTAGTAGTATTTGCTACAATGAAGTAACTACTTTAACAGCTTCAGGAGCAAATAATTATTCTTGGTCCCATTCTTTAGGAACTGGCTCCAATGTAACAGTAACACCAACTACTAATACAACTTACACTGTAACGGGCACAAATATTTATAACTGTTCAAATACTGCTAGTGTTTCAGTAGTAGTGAATCCTATCCCTACTGTTAATATTACCGCTTCATCAACTACAATATGTCAAGGTGATCAAACTATACTAACTGCAACAGGTGCAGATAGTTATTCATGGTATCATGGATTAGGTACTAATAATATTATTACAGTATCTCCGAGTAGTACAACTACATATACTGTGGTAGGTACAAATACAGCAGGATGTAGCGCAACAGCTTCTATTGCAATAACAGTAAATCCTAATGCAGATGCTACAATAAATCCTATTGATCCACTATGTGATAATCAAGAACAAATTACATTGACAGCACATACTAGTGGAGGATTATGGAGTGGAACTGGAATAACCAATCAAGTTTTAGGGACTTTTAGTCCTGCTATAGCGGGTACAGGCACTCATGCCATAACATATATGATAAGTGGGATGTGTGGTGATACTGCAACAACAGAAATTAGCATTTATGACTCTCCAGATGCAACAGCTTATGCTACTGATGAAACATGTATTGATGCAAATGATGGTATAGCCTGGGTAGAAGTTACAGGTGGCACTCCTCCCTATGCATTTTTATGGAGCACCTATCATACGCTTGATAGTATAGCAAATTTAGCACCAGGAGAATATTATGTTACTGCTAATGATTTTCATAATTGCTCTGATAAAGATACTGTTCTAATAAAACCAGGTACAGAAGATTGTTATATAACTCATATATATGTGCCAAATATATTTTCTCCAGATGATAAGGGAAATCCTGAGAATGAATATTTGAGAGTATATGGTAAAGGTATTAAAAGTATAGATTTTAAAATATTTGATAGATGGGGTAATGAGGTATTCCATACTACGGATATAAATCTTGGATGGGATGGTACATATAAAGGTGAGCCAGCTTTAACTGGTGACTATACTTATATTTTAAAAGTTTCTTATACTAAAAAACCAGATGATATTATAAAAGGACATATTTATTTAATTCGTTAAAACATTAAAAAATATATATATGAAAAAATTTTTATTTGTAATTATTTTAATAAGTATAGGTGTTTTATTGCAGGCACAAGATGTGCATTTTTCGCAAATTTATGAAGCACCTTTATCCATTAATCCTTCATTTACTGGATATTTTGATGGAAATCATAGGATTGCTGGCAACTATAAAAGCCAATGGCATAATATTCAAAAGGGATTTAATACTTTTGATTTATCTTATGAATATTCATTTTATAATCCTGCGAAAAAATCTGGTTTTTTGGGATTAGGTATACTCTTTTATAATGATGTAGCTGGACCTATGAAATTATCTACACAAAATTATACTTTGAATATTGCTTATCATGCTAGAATAGGAGAGGGTAATTATATTGGTGCTGGCATTTATGGTGGGTATGTACAAAAAGCATTTAATGAAGCAGAGTTGCAATGGGGAAGTCAGTATGATGAAAATTATCCTGGGTTTAATCCAACATTGCCAAGTGGTGAAACTTTTGAAAAAACATCTTTTGGAGTTCCTGATTTTGGCTTTGGTTTACAATGGAATATGATTAAAGGTTCTAGAACGATCTCTTCTAATGATGGTTATAGAGTAAATGTAGGTGTAGGTTTATTTCATTTAAATCAACCTAAATATAAATTTTATAGTGGTTCAGAAGAACAATTAAAAATGAGAATTGCTATACATGCACAAGGACAAATTGGTATTGAAAATACAAATTTATCTATTATGCCTAGATTTTTGTATATGTTACAAGGTAAACAAGATGAAATTTTACCTGGACTTTTATTGAGATATACATTAAAAGAAGAATCGCATTATACTGGATTTGCTCGAGCAATTTATTTAACAGTAGGTGGATATTATAGAACTGGAGATGCTGCTATTGCACAATTAATGCTTGAAGTAGCTGATTTAGGTATGGGTTTTAGCTATGATATTAACGTATCAGATCTATCTGCTGTCACCAATAGTAATGGTGGTTTTGAAGTTTCTTTGAGATATATAATCAAGAATAAAGCAAATATTAGCTATCATTAAAATTAGAAAAATAATATAAAGATGGAATGTTAACTACTTCCATCTTTATATTTGTTATTCTGTATGGTAAAATTATTGAATTATGATAACAATATTAAAAAGTCTTAATATAAAACTTTAAAGTAATTTTATGTTATTTTGTATTAGAATAAGATTATATAAATTTTTATATAAACTCAATATTTACTTCTTTTAGTAATTTTTCTTCTAGTTGTCGAGCTATACGTCTAACAACAGTTCTTCTAATTTCTAAGTCTACAGGAAGATGAGGATCTTGATGAGCTTCATTAACTTTAGTTCCTACAAGGAAATATATTTCATCACTATCAATTAATAATTGTAGGAGTTTACCAGCAGGCCCACTGGGGATATTAAAAGGAGGATTTTGGTGAAATAATATATCTGAGACTTTACTTAGTGTCAGAATTCCCTCTGTAATGAAATTAGCACCATCCATATAAGATATTGGTGGTAATTCAGGATCTTCAAATTCGAAAGTATCAATAATTTTTTTATTAAGTTCTCTACTAATAATATCGGCAGTGGTAGCTCCACAAATGACTTTATCACCTTTAAAATCATTAAAATACTGAGCCATTTTTTTATCATCTTTTTCCTCAAAAGGTGGTCCTGTAACCACTAAGACTTTACGAGGTTTTCTAAAATAAATAACTCCACAAGTCATATCATCTTTGGGTTGATAATCATCCAGTTTATTAGCCATATTTACAATTCGTTGAGCTAATTTTTGAGCAGAAATAATTGGTTCAGTTTCTAGAGTTTTAGAGATGAAACTAACCACCCTATCTCTTTCCCAGCCGAAAGGAAATTTATCACTACCCATACCTGCTTGAGTAATACCATCAGTAATTAAAATCAGTCTATCCTGTAATTGTGGGTAAAAAGTAGCATGCTTAATTTCTCTTTTATTATTTTCATTATTAACTTCACTCACTAAAAGGCAATCGTGAGTAATAGTGAGCTCATTATTATTGCGAAAAATAATAGTTTCTGGATTATCATGTTCTAGGATTTTGACAGTAGAATCTGGTAAAATATCACAAATAGTGAAGGTAGCATAGCTAATTTTTCTTTCACTGCAAACTGGTAAAGTATTTAAAATAATTTCTGCAATACGATATTCCTCTTTATGTTCATAAGTAAAATTAAGAGCCATCGTGGCAGTGAGGGCGGAGAGCACGTTAGCTTTTACACCATGTCCCATACCATCAGACAAGACAATGATATAGCGATTTTCTTCTTTAAATTTCTTATAAAGAAAAGTATCACCACAAATTAAAGATTCATGATGATTTCTAAAAGAAAAACCAATTTCTATAAAAATATTATCTTTAGTAATATCACTTTTCATAAATTTGGATAACTTTATTCAAAATACGTTCTACATCACTAGCACCTTCACCAAGTGAAAAAGCTATTTGCTGAACCATATCTAATTCTGTTTGAATAGCTTTTTTTATTTCATCTACTACTTCAGCCTTATTAACTTCAGGTAAGCTAATATCTTTAATAAGCATAATAGCTAATGATCGATACTTAATAGGATAAACACTTACATTAAACCATTTATCATTTATTAAAATATCTTTTTGGGTTTCTCCCTCTTGATGAGTGAGAGCATACTCTATCATATTCACTAATGAGATATCTAATAATTTTTCAATTTGAGAACCTCTGAGACCAGGGATTATTTCATTAATTTCAATAGCTTCTTCACCTAAAATTTTAACAAAAAATTCATTAGAATATTCAACTTTATTTTCTCCATTAACGACTAATATACCTGCAGGGATTTTATGTAAAAGTTCTTTAATATTTTCAATGATTAGAGCGTGCAGTTGTAGCTCTTCCTTAATTTTTTTATTTTTTTCTTCTTCATCAACGATTTTAGCATTCAATTTTTCTAATTGTAGATTTAATTTTTTAATTAATTTAATTTTATTAGCAATATTGTAGTAGATACACATTTCAGAATTAGCAATACCTTGAGCTATAGCAGATGCAAATTCTTCACAAGAATCGAATCCACAATTTTTACAAGATCTAAAACTAGGATTAATTTGTAGATAATTCAAGATGTCTTCTATTTGTTTTCGAGGTATTTGTGGAAGCTTAATTTCCATATTTTTAAATGTAACTGGCAAAGATTCATTTAAATAATGATTAATGTTTTCTTGCCAAGATTCATCATCTAGATCTTTTAAACGTTTTTGAGAATATTGTAAAACTTGATATTTTTTCATAATGTAATTGCCTGAAATAGTAATAGCAGGCCCCATTATACAACCATTACAATAATAAATATTAAAATGTTTTTTAATAATTTCAATATAATTTAAAAAGTCTGAAATAGCATCTTTGAAAAGATTTTCGCCGCTACTAGAAATCACATTAGCATTTAGTATATTTTGCTCTTGATTAGTAGCTATTAAAATACCATCCTCAATAGCAAAATAATTACCCCATTTACCTTCTACAAAATCAAAAGAAGAAAACTCTTGTTCAATTTCTGTAATTTCGAATCTTTCAAATAATTTTCTAAGCTCTTCGAAAGTCAAGACCTCATCACTTTTGTCAAACTCAGAAATATCCTTATAAGCAATACATGGCCCTATATAGACAGTTTTAATAGGTTCATTGATAAATTTTTTTGTTAAAAATGAAGCCATTTCGGGTAAAATAGGCAATGGCAAGAGATTATTTATGGCTTTAGTAGCATATTTTTGCACATAATTTTGTATAATAGGACATAATGTAAAAAGATAATATTTACCTTTATTTTCGTCTAAAAATTTTTTATAATTATTTGCTAATAAATCAGCAGCAAATGCACCATCAATGACATAATGGAATCCACTCTGGCGGATCATTGAAATAAATTTTTTATAATCATTTACATCAATAAATTCACCCGAAATAGCTGGATCTAGTATAGCGACCAATTTTTGTTTATCATTAATCCAAGAAATCACAGTTTCAATAGAATCTCTATAAAGAATAGCATTTTGTGGGCAATGCGAATAACAAGAGCCACAATTAATACATCTTTCCTCGATTAATTCTACATGAGTTTCTTGAGTAGAGCTACGAAGTGCATGGACAGGACAAATCTTAATGCAAGCATAGCACATATTACATTTAGAATAATCAATCTGAATTTGAGTTTTCATGAATATTAAAAAAATTTAAAATGATTGGACCAACATTTTCTGGAGTTACATGATTATAGATAGTATCACCTATTTGTAAATTAGGACCCTCAGCACATTTATCGAAACAGCGTTTCCCTCTGAAATCTACCAAAGACTGAAGCTGATACTGCTCAATGAGATTATTAATAATAACAACAAGATTTTTAGAACCCTTACTAAAGCATGAACTACCCATGCAAATATAAATAGGAGTCTTGAGATTGTCTTCGGACATTGAAAAAATATTTTTTCAAATTTACAATAAAAAAAGGAATAACTGATGAAATAAGTTTACAGGAGAATTATCATTTTAAATGTTTCAAACAGTATATGATATTTTACTTACTCTAAAATATTCATACCAGGCAAATCTATCCGATGATGCAAGGTTAAGCATTCTACCAGTATTACTTATTATGCCTTCTGAAAAGTATTTACCTATCGCTACATACCACATAATGTAGTTTTGCAAGTATTTGGTTGCTACTCCTCTAAACTTCGAATATATCCATTTAGTGAATTCCTCTGACTTAGCCTTCACTATAGCTGTGCTGTAGACACCTCGCTTTTTCCTTTTGGCTCCTACTATCTCCTTATGTTTTACTTTGCTCTTTCTTACGTGTCTGAATGCATATTTAGTACCTGTGCATAATACTGCATCTTCTGTTATTCTACCTTTCAGAAATTTCTCAATGTCTTCTTGCTTTGCTCTTTTGCTCTCAGTGTTCCTAAATAATATATTTCCACTTCTATCCGTTGCAACTATTACAGCCACTTTTTTGGGCTTTTTTCTCATCGCTCGTTTCATTTCTTTTACACTTGAATACTGTCTACCCTTTTCTGAATAATCCATCAGCAATTCGTCTATTTCTACTATGCCAAAAAAGTTTACATTTTTGTCAAAATTCTTTAAGGCTGCTAATATTTTATGCCGCCAAGTGAAGCTTGTTGGCAGACTTATGCCAACCTCTCTAGCACAAGCTCTGAGACTTTTACCTGCTACCATACAATGAATGTACTCGAGCATGAGTTGAGACTTCTGCAATCGATACACAAAAGTGCCTGTAGTAATTCTAAATTGTCTGCCACAATGCTTGCAAAGATAATTTTGCATACCTTTTTGTTTGCCATTTCTTACAATATTGTTGCTACGACAGTTAGGACATAGTGGAGGTGTGCTTTGAAGTTTCAAACCTTGGTAATCTACTACGTCAGCTTCGTTCTGTAGTAGAAAATCATAGAGTTTATCATAGAATGCTTTAGAGTCTTCCTTACTCATAGCCAGATGTTCATTAATATTATTGACTAAAGTCTTCATAAATATTGAATTTTTGACAAATATACATAATAATTTTAATATGATATTAATATCATTAATTATTTTAAACATTTATGAAATTCCATTTTTTTTGTTTTTATGCTCCCTTTTTCAATTTTTTACTTACTCTTCGTTTTTAGCATTCCTAATGCTGTCTGTATGCATTTATCTATGGGATAGCTGACTTTTATATATGCTGCTGGTGAATATAGTTCCCTTGCAATATAACTTGTTATTATTGTCGCAAATGTGCTTTTGTATTGTTTGCCTATGTAATAATAACTATCGCCAAGGATTATCTTCATTTGTTCATCTGATATTTTAAATTGTTTAGCGAAATCGTCTTCATTTGGATAAAGTTTTAATAATTTTTGCCTATTATTTTGAACAAAGTCAGCTAATTTATCATAAAATGTTTGTGAAGCTAATATTTTGGAATATGATAGTATTGGTATATCATAATCTTTTATTATGATCGTATCTGGCATTATACCGCCATTACCATAAACTACCCTACCGTTTACTGTGTAATATTTTACTGTATCTATATTTTTTATCAATGAATGTAAGCTTGTAGTGTCTAAAATAGATTCATAGTAGTCTAAAAAATATTTTTCATAACCTTCATTGTATGGACGTTGAAGGCATCTGCCTGATGGTGTGTAATATCTAGCTACTGTTATTCTAAGGGCTGTAGAGTCTTTTAGCATCATTTGTTCTTGCACTAAACCTTTACCAAAAGTTCGCCTACCTATAATAGTTGCTCTATCATTATCTTGTAATGCACCAGCAATTATTTCAGATGCAGATGCTGTAAATTGATTTACTAAGACAGCCACGTTTAGTTCATCCCCTAATGTATCTCCCCATGCATAATAATCTTTTCTTGGTCTATGTTTCCCCTCAATGTAAACTATTAATGCGCCTTTAGGTAAAAAAATATTTGCTACTTCTACTGCGCTTTCTAAAACTCCTCCTCCGTTATCTCGTAGATCGATAATTAAATTTTTTATTTGGTATTGATTTTTAAGATTTTTTAATGCTGATTTAAATTCTTCAGCTGTATTTGATGAGAAACTATTTATTCGGATGTAACCAGTTTGAGGATTTATTAAAAATGCAGCATCTACTGTGAATATTGGTATCACATCTCTTGTTAGTACGTAATGTAGTATCTCATCATGGCCTTCACGTTTTATTCCTAGTTTTACTTTTGTTCCTTGAGGTCCCTTGAGCATTTTTACAATTTCTATATCTTTAATCTTTTGACCAGCAATAGGTTTGTCATTAACTTCTATAATTTTATCTCCTGCTTTTATGCCTTTAATATATGCTGGCCCATATGGTATTACGTATATTATTCTAACTGTATCTTTAACCATTCTAAATTGTATGCCTATGCCTTCGAATTCTCCCAATACAGGATCTGTACTAGCTATTAGATCTTCTTTTGTTAAATAAGTAGAGTGTGGGTCTAATGATAAAAGTAATTGCTCTATTGATAAATCTTCTAATTGTTTATAGCTAACAGAATCTACATAGTTCTCTTCTAAGTATTTTATAATTTCATAAATTTTACCTTCATTAGTGGAAAAATTAATTTTTGGTTGTCTATTATTTAGCAGCCAACCTAGGATAATACCTATAGTAAGGCTGATTCCTATCCAAATAAAAAGATTTGATCGTTTCATCTTTTTTACAAAATTAATTATTATCTGTAAATAAAAAACTAATCTTTTATATTTTCTTTGGCAGGCATTTAATTTTAAATTTTGCTATTTTAAATATTATATTTAATTTTGCATTAGAAATTTTTAAATACTTATTTTTTATAAATAAGTAAATCCAAAAAATATTAATCTCTTTAATAAATTTTAATAACTGCTTTATATAGTGTATTTTTATTAAATATTTTTTTGAATTTGTTAATTAATCACAAACATATGAATCTAAATGATTTGAAAATCAATCAATTACTTATTATTGCCAAATATTTAAAAATAAGTAATCCTCGAAGGTATAAAAAAGATCAGCTTATTCCTATAATTTTAAAGCATCCTTTGTATAATGAAGATGAAATAAAAAAACTCATAGACAACACAGATAATAATTCTGAGGAAACTGATGAAATTTCAGATAATAATGTTGCACAGAACTCAGAAAATATGTCAAACACACAAAACAAATCAACTAGAAAAAGGATTACAACCAATAAAAAAGTAATGGTGGCCACATCTAATAAAACTGAAAATAATTCAGAAAAAGTGATAAAAAGAAATAATGAAAGTATTGATAATTCTAATGTTTCTAAGGATGAAACCAAACCTCAGCAACAAAATATCTTAAATGAAAAAACAAAAAATATAGATAAAAAAGATGATAATAATTACCAACATCATCAAAGTAAAAAAGAAAAGAAAATTCATAATAATGAACAACCTAAAATAATTGATACTGAAACTATAGAAATATCTGCTATAGACGATGAGGAAATTATTGATACAGAACAACAAGTGGAGCCAGTAGATAATATTAAAGAAGATGAAAAAATAAATACTGAAATCCTTCAACAAGAGGAAGAATCAAATATTGAAGAGAAAAGCCCAAAATCTACTAAAATTTATTCTTGGGAAAATGATGGTATTATAGAGGTACAAGGAGTATTAGATGTTTTAGCTGAAGGTTATGGTTTTTTAAGAAGTTCAGATTTTAATTATTACAATTCACCCGATGACGTCTATGTTAGTAATACTTTGATAAGAACATTGGGATTAAAAGTAGGTGATACTATTGAAGGCACTATAAGGCCTCCAAGAGAAAAGGAAAAATATTTTCCACTAGTTAAAGTATTGAAAGTTAATGGATTAGATCCACAGATTGTCAAAGATAGAGTGCCTTTTGATTATATGACACCTTTATTTCCATATAAAAAATTCAATCTTACTGGTCATCCACAAGAAACTTTAACAAGTCGAATAATCGATTTATTTTGCCCTATAGGTAAAGGACAACGAGGTTTGATAGTGTCTCAACCCAAAACTGGTAAAACTATGATCTTAAAAGAAATAGCTAATGCTATTGCTTATAATCATCCAGAAGTGTACCTAATAATTTTACTTATAGATGAAAGACCAGAAGAAGTAACTGATATGATAAGAAGTGTTAGAGCAGAGGTGATAGCTTCTACTTTTGATGAACCAGCTGAAAAACAAGTGAAAATATCCCAATTAGTTTTAGAAAAAGCGAAACGTATGGTCGAATGTGGCCATGATGTTGTTATTCTTTTAGATTCTATTACTCGACTAGCTCGTGCTCACAATACAATGGCACCTCCTAGCGGCAAAATATTATCTGGTGGTGTAGAATCTAATGCTTTACAAAAACCAAAACGTTTTTTTGGTGCTGCACGTCAAATAGAAAATGGTGGATCTTTAACTATAATAGCTACTGCACTGACAGATACAGGCTCTAAAATGGACGAAGTTATTTTTGAAGAATTCAAAGGTACTGGTAATATGGAGCTACAACTAGACCGCAAATTATCTAATAAACGTATTTTCCCTGCTATTGACATTGTGGCATCTAGTACTAGACGAGATGACCTTTTAGTTCCAAAAGATATTTTACAGCGAGTCTGGATTTTAAGAAATCATTTAGCAGATATGACTACGCAAGAAGCCATGCTTTTCATTCAAGAGAGAATGAGATATACTCAAAACAACGAAGAATTTCTCCTCACTATGAATGGCTAGTTTTATTATTTAAATATACATTTAGATAATAAAATTTTTTCTAATGATAGAATAATTTTTAAATTAATAATCATTTCAAATTAATACAGTATTGTGAAATGATTTGTTAACAAATGAGTAGGAGTAATTTATTAATTGTTCTTATTAAACATATGTTTTATCAAAACATTTTTCTGACAAGAACTTTTTTAATTTTTATAAATGTTTAAAAAAATATATGATATAATAATTTATATAAATTATTATATATACCTGTCTAAATATATATTTTAAAGAAATTTAATAAATATTAAATTTCTTTAAAATGTTTCTATTAAATATAAATTAAAATTGATTTAGAATATATAAATATTATTGATTAAATATCATTACTTATTTTAAACAATAAATATACGATTATATAAATCCCTTAATAATAGAGAGATAGAAAACATTCTTTAAGTTTTCATTTATATTTTACTTTTTTAATTTATTAATATAATTATTCAAAAAATATCTATCATTTCAAAAGTTGAAATACTTAAACAAATTAAATTCCTATAAAATCTAGTTATTGCTAATATATTCTTGGTAATCAATTAGTTATTAATTATACGCTTAATAAAATTTTTTTTAATTTAAAAAATTAATTTTTACTCCAAAAGAACAATTTAATGCGAAACTATTAATAACAGGATAATGAGATGGTATATATATATAGTTTGGACTTAATTCGAAAAATATTGATATTTCATCTAGATCCTTTTCTTCATTACCTAATCCTAAAGATGCTCTAATAGGCACACCTACTTTCATATAAAACAAATTAGTTAGTTTATCATCATATACAGTTTCTATAGATCCATAATCTTTGATTATTTCTCCTTGCGCAAATAAAGAATCTTGAGGTAAGAAAAACATATATTTATCATACATATACCTATTCATATATGCATGTCTATTCAAAGTAATTCCAAGTCCTAGGTATGGTGATATATGTATTTGATATCTTTTATCTGGGAAAAACATGTAATTATACCCAAAAATAAAATCAAACAAATTAAAACTATAATTATAATCATCAGATACCACATGCACAGAATCAAAAAAAATATCTTGTCCAAAATGTGCATTAGCAAATGTATCTATAGCATGTCTCTCCAGCACTATTATTGAATTTCTGAAATTAATATTTTGATGAAAATTAATGCCAAAAAGAAATTCACTTCTATTTTTAATTTTCATTTTAGAGGATTGTAATCCCATTAAAAATTTAATATTTGAGCCATCTGTTTTTTCACTTTTATAGCTTGTCCAATAATTAGCAGCATCATAGTTATAATCACTCACTGCATCTGGATTCTTGAAATAATCTATATATGCTGGTGTTGTGTTTGGTGTTTGAAAATTATATATATTAAAATAACCAAAACTAAAATCTATGGATGATAATCTCCACTTTTTATTAATAGTATCTTGTGAAAAGCAAATAGTATTTGCAATCATAAACATTGCAATAATTGATAATATTTTTTTCATATTTTAATATTTTTACAAATTTATATTAAATTTTTTTATACCAAATTTAAAAATTTTTATTACCATAAAAGTACTTTTTTGAAATTAATAAAATAAAAAAATTTTTATGTTTGATATTTATTTTTTACTTTTGTACAAAAATTATTTTTCATGATAAATAAAGCACCTTTTTTGATTAATAAAGCGATAATACTCTTGATATTTTTTATTTTTTCCTTGAATCTATTTTCTTGTCAAGCCCAAACTACTAGCATTAATCAACAAGAAAAAAAGATTGAAAAAGAAAAAAAGAAACGTCAAAAGGATGATACTATTTTATATCAAAAAGCTGTCAAACAACAAATGAATAATCAATCTGCTGAAACTAAAGATGCAATGAAAGATGCAGAAAAACAAGCTAGACTCAATAGAGAACATAAGAAAGAATTTTTCTTAAAACGTTGGATTCAGAATTGGCAGTATAAACAACAGCATAAACCTCCTAAGACAAAAGGTTAATGAATGTTTAAAAAAAATGTTTATTTCATTTTATTATTATGTATTTTTTTATTGAATTCATGTAAAGAAGATGAAAATATACCTTATGTACCTGTAAATATAAGTATTGATGTATTTGATGCTCTATATGGTGATATTAGTGTAGTTGGTGGGTATATGTACATTACAGGTGGCTATAAAGGCATAATCATTTATAGAAAATCTCAAGAGGAGTTCGTTACTATCGAAAGAGCATGTCCCTACAAACCTTTATTAGATTGTGAAAGATTAGCTGTAGATGACTCTACTTCACTTTTTGTAAAAGACGATTGCTGTGGCTCTATATTTTTGATAACTGATGGCAGTATAATTAATGGACCAGCTACCAAACCAGCTAAATTATATAACAATAATTTTGATGGTAGATATCTTTATATTTACAATTAGATAATTTGCTTACAAATCTGATTTAGAGAAAGATATTATGCTAAATTATTCCACTGTAACTATAGAAAATTTAAATTTTAAATAAGTTTTTTATAAAAAATTATAATAATTCTGTTTTAATGTCATTATTATTTGATGAATTTACAAATATAGTACGAGTAGGATAGGCAAATTCGATATCTTCTTTTTCGAAACTTTCTTTAATTTCAAAATTAATTTTTTGTTGTATATCCATATATAAATTATAGTCTGGATCCATTATATAATATACTACTTCAAATATTAGGTTATAATCTCCAAATTTATTAAAATGCACTCTATCTAGATTACAAATTTCGTTTTCGTTGATAATCTTTGTAATAATATCTGGTATCATTTTTAACTTTGCAATTGGAGTATCATATGTTATACCGAAGGTAAATGATATTCGTCTTTTTTGCATTCGTTTATAATTGCGAACCCTACTATTACTGAGGTCTTTATTTGGTATTATTATTTCCTCACCAGTTAAACTATCTATTTTAGTAGATTTGATACCAATTTTTTTAACATTACCAGCTATATCACCTATTACAATATAATCTCCTATCTCAAAAGGACGGTCAAAATAAATCGAAAAGCTAGCAATCACATCTCCTAGAATTGCTTGTAATGCAAATGCAATAGCAATACCGCCAATACCTAAACCAGCAATCAAAGTTGTTATGTTAATCCCAAAATTCTCTAAAAGTATTAGTATTGCTATTATCCATAATATCCCTTTCAATATATTATTTATCAATTTTATTATTCCTGCATCAATAGCTCTACCTTCTTCTACTCTTTTTTTAGTTATGTTATTTGTAAAATAATTAATCCATACTGTTATAATTCTAGCAGCATAATAGATAATGATAATGGTTACGAAATAATTATAAATTTTATTGATAACAGGAGCTATATATATAAATTTGAATGCAACCCATAATGCTATAGCTAAGTATAATGGCCAATTTATTAGTTGCAAGCATTTGATTATGACATCATCTATTTCTGTCTTAGTTTTTTTAGCTATTTTTTTTAATCTATTGAGAAAAATACTTTTAAAAACCCATAATAATATTGCTACTATAATAAATGCTATCAAACTAATCAAGTAATCTTTGACTGTATTTCCCCAAAATGTTTGATTTAAAATATTTTCCATAAGTTTTAATTTTTTTATTTTACAAAGAAAAAGAAATTTTTTTAATTATAAAGATAAATGCGACTCTTAAGAGTCGCATTTACCAAGTTATGAGTGTAAAAAGTAAAACGTTTATTTGATTATTAGTAGTGTACCACTTTGAGAAATTTTGTCTGGGAAAATAATTTTGTAAATATAAGTACCTGCTTGCACAGTACTAGCATCCCAATCATTTTTATAGTTTTTACTCTGATAAATTAATTTTCCATCATTTGCATAAATATATAATTGAGTATTAGGATAATTTTCAATATTTTTGATTTCAAAAATATCATTTATCCCATCACCATTTGGAGTTATTGCGTTAGGAATTATAACATCACAATGTGAAAATGATACAATGAAGGTATCCAAATATGTTTCGCAACCTATAATTTTTGCAATATAAGTACCTGCCTTTGATACATTAATTGATTTAGAAGTTTTATTAACATTCATCCACTCTACTTGATATTTAGTAGTATCTACATCTACAGATAATGATATCTCGCTACCTACACACCCAGAAATATTTTTACTTGATAAACCATTAGGTGGTGGTAAAATTTTAACTTTTGTTGTGGCATAGAGAGATTTGCTAGTTTCAGAATTAATAGGAGTTATTGTTAAACTGTATGTGCCAGATTCTGATATGTAAATTTTATTACTAGTTTCGCCATTACTCCATTTGAATTTATATTGTTCTTTATTTGGTATAGATGGACTTAGCAAAATTGGTTTCTCTGAGCATATTTCTCTAGGCATATATAATGGTGTATCAGATTCAACATTTTTATTAATGCTATCATTGTTTGTTTTTACAGTATCAATTATATCAGTTTGATTATTGGCTATTAGATTGTATTTCAGTAATCTATAATCTAATTTCAAACTATTCTTTTCTTTTTCTGGAATGTTTAATTTGTTAATAACATTAATAATAGCAGTCTCATTAGAATCTATATTTAAGTATAAAATTTTATTCACTTCATCGATCACATATAGATTACTATCATTAGATAAAATACTTAAATGATAATTATTATATGCATGCTCAGAAACTTTTGTAGTATTTACTTTATTAATGTAAATAATTATTGACAATATGATAACAGATATAGCCAATAGTGCAGAAGTAAATATTTTATCTGAAATAAAATTTCTTTTATTTACAGTTTTATTTAAGATATTTTCTTCTAAAACGTCAAAATAATCTTCTGGAACTTCATAGCCGTCGAAAGCTTGTTTAATTTTGTCGTTTTCGTTATTATTAAGTTTCATTTATTTTGGTTTTTAATAATTAGACATAAAATTAATTAAAAAGTTTAATATGTGGATGAAAAAAATTTTTTTATTTTTTTCATAGCTTGATGATAAGAAGATTTTAAAGTATTCTCGGAAGTATGTAACACATCAGCAATATCTTTGTAAGGCATATTAGAGAAATAGCGTAGATAAAACACCAGTCTTTGTTTAGGTGGTAATAGATTAATAGCTTTGATAAGTTGCCTTTCTATTTCATCTCCTTTAAAGTTGCTATCAGCTTTTAGATTGTCTAGAAAATTTTCATTTAATTCATCTAAAGATATGAATAATGCAGATTTTTTTTTATTAATGAAATTAATGGATTCATTAGTAGCAATGCGATATATCCAAGTATAAAGTTTTGAATCTCCATGGAAACTATCTAAATTTTCCCATATTTTGATAAAAGTATTTTGCACTACATCATTAGCGTCATCGTGAGAGACTACTAATCTACGAACATGCCAATATACTTTTTCTTTATATTTTTTTAGTAATAATTTAAATCCTTCAGTTTTAGTTTCTGAATCAGAAAACAAAGAAATAATAAAATTATCAGAAGGATCAGTCATTTATAAAGATTTTTTTCTTTTTACTGCTTTGATAGCTGCATTTACTATGTTAGGAGATTTTAAGCCATATTTCACCATTAGTTCATCGGGAGCACCACTTTCGCCGAATATACAATCCATTGCTACATATTCTATTGGTACAGGGTAATTTTTTACAGACACTTGAGCAACAGCATCTCCTAGCCCTCCATGAATCACATGTTCTTCGGCAGTAACAGCACATTGTGTTTTAAGTAAGCTATTTACTATAGTTTGTTCATCTATTGGTTTAATAGTGTGGATATTAATAATTTCAGCATCGATTCCGATTTTTTCTAATTCATCGCAGGCTTCTATAGCTTCCCACAGTAGATGCCCAGTAGCAAATATGGTAACGTCATGCCCTGTTTTGAGAGTTATTGCTTTACCAATTTCGAAATGTAGATCATCAGGGATGAAATCTGGTACAACTGGTCTACCAAAGCGTAAGTAAACGGGGCCGAAATATTCTGATATAGCTCTCACGGCTTGACGTGTTTGTGTATAATCTGCTGGATTAATGACAATCATATTAGGTAATGCTCTCATCAAAGCTATATCTTCCATGATTTGATGGCTAGCACCATCCTCACCTAGTGTGATTCCTGCATGCGAGGCACATACCTTTACATTTTTAAAACTATAAGCTACACTTTGTCTGAGCTGATCATATACTCTACCAGTAGAAAATACTGCGAATGTACCTGTAAAAGGTATAAAACCAGCATTAGCTAGTCCAGCGGCTATTCCCATCATATTTGCTTCTGCTATGCCAACCTGAATAAATCTATCAGGGAAATTAGAAGCAAATTTTTCCATTTTTAATGAACCAGTGAGATCAGCTGTTAGAGCGACTACACGAGGATTATTTTTGCCTAATTCATTAAGCTCATCACCAAATCCACTTCTAGTGTCTTTTTTTTGTTTAATGGGATATTTGTCTTTAAGCATAATTGTAATTTAATGATTTATTCCTAATTTATTTTTACTGTAAAATTATATAATTTATCTGATAACAAAATAAATAAAATTCATAAAAATATTTTTATAGAATTCATATAAAAATATTTATTGAAAAATTAGGTTCAGTAAAAAGTTAAATAATTTAGATTAATATTCTATTATCCATAGGTCGGCTTGACCTGTTATCGCTTTAAGCTCGTTTAATCTTTGTTCTGCCTCTTGTTTAGTTGGGTAATTTTCATAAGCTATTCTAAATCTTTTATTTTCGTTATCATTGATAATAGTTGCATTTTTAAACCCTTTTTTTATAAAATTATTCCTAATATATTCAGCATCATCATAATCTATGGTGCTAGCACCAATTATATAAAATGATTTAGGTGGATTTAGAATGCTTTCTAATTCTTTATCATCATAAGAGAGGATTTTAAACTCTACGCGTCTATTTAATTGCCGTCCTTCTTCTGTGGAATTAGTAGCTACTGGTTTAGTAAATCCATATCCTTTGGCTATGAGCCTTTTAGAATCTATTCCTTTATTAATTAAATAGTCTACAACTGCTTGAGCTCTTCTTTTAGACAAATTAATATTATATTCGTAACTGCCGATCCTATCTGTATGTGCAGAAATTTCTACGATAGCAGTAGGATTATTTACTAAAAATTGATATAAATGATCTAATTCTTCGATAGATTGTGGTCTAAGTGTAGCTTTATCAAAATCGAAATAAATATTTCTGAGTATAAAGGATTCTCCGACTTTTAAAAGTTCTTTTGCAGGCTCTGTAGTTTCAGCTATTTCTTGATTTTGCTGAGCAATTTCTGCTTTTTCTAAAAAAATATCCATCAGTACTACACTTCGCGGGTCATCATTTAATATAGAAATTATTTTATTATTATTAATATAACCTGGAGCAGAAGCTATTAATAAATATTTTTTATCATAATCTAAAAAAGCTTCTCCATAACCGCTTTCATCAGATAATAATTCGTATTCTATATTATTATCGATAGTATTTTGTATTACAATATCTGCTTTGACAGGCATAAATGATAAAGCATCTATTGTTCTAACTATCAATTTTACTTGATTTGCTCTATTACTTATAATATTCATTAAATATAAATCTTGATCTCCATATCCTTTAATGTCTGCACTAGAAAAGAAAGCATATTTTTCATCTGGGCTTGGGTAATAAAATACATCATTGTCTGGTGAATTAATAGGATATCCCATATTTGTAGGTGAGTTCCAGAAGCCATCTTCTGTTAAATTAGTAAAAAATATATCATATCCGCCCATGTTATCATGTCCTTGAGATGAGAAATATAAAGTAACACCATCGGGCAAAATAAAAGGAGCTTCTTCATTGTATTTAGTATTAATTGTTGGTCCTAAATTTTCAGGTTCTAACCATCCATTCTCTCCTAATTCTGTTTTCCAAATATCTAACCCACCATATCCACCTGGCCTATTACTTGTGAAGTATAATGTTTTGCCATCAGGAGATAAGCTGGCATGAGTTTCTCTATATGGAGAATTTATTACTGGAAATTCCTGTAGAATAGACCATTCGTCATCATTATTTATTTCACTATAGTAAATATCTCCATTGCCTTTGTCACTTCTATATACAAATAACATCTTGCTGTCATAGCTTAAACTAACAGTTGCTTCATGATATTTAGTATTTATTTTTCCAGGAATTCGTTTGGCCTCTAACCACTGAGATTGATCTCCATTTTTTTCTAATTTAGAAAAATAAATATCTTCATAATATTTACCATCGGGAGCTATTTGGCCTCCAGTAGTACCTTCGCGTCTAGAAGTAAAATATAAAATCGAATCTTTGAAATCAAAAACAGGAGAATATTCTGGATATTTCGTATTAATAGACTGCCCAAGATTATCAACTTTTACTACAGCAGGAGCATTAATTAAAGCTTGAGCAGTGTATGATTTTTGCCTAATCCATTTCACACTATCTATCATCACATGATTATCAGATTTTTCTATAAAAAGGTTGTAATAATCGATTGCTTTATCAAAATTATATTTTAAATGATAAACTTCGGCAAGGTAGATATATACATCTATAGGAGCTTCTGTAGTTTGGTAATTATCTACATAACTTAATGTTACATTTTTGCTAGCTTTATCAAAATAGGGTTCGGATGACAATTTATCTTGAGAATTGAAAAGACATATACCGATATTATATATTAGATTAGCATTATCTGGATATTTCTCTTCCCATTTTTTTAATAAATTTAAAGCATCATCGAATTTATTCATTGACATTAGTAATCTAGCGTCAGTATAATCTGATTGATATTTTTTATCAATTGTTGATTTATTTATAGCATCGTTTTGACTTATTAAAAATGTGCAATTAATCACTAAATAAAGTGATATAAATAAAATTTTAATATACATTTACGTAAATATTTATACAAAATTACATAATATTATTTTTTATAACAAAATGAAAATTTTAAAATATTTAAATAAATATTTAAAATAATTAATAAAAAATTTTTATTTTAGCAAAAAATATATGTATAAAAGAATCTTATTAAAATTAAGTGGAGAAGCTTTAGCCAGTAAGGATGGTAGTAACATCGGGAAAGAACAGCTCAAACATTATTGTAATGAAATAGCCGATGCTTATTCTATGGGAGTACAAGTAGCAATAGTAATAGGTGGTGGTAATATTTTTAGAGGTATTCAAGGAATAAATAGTGGATTTTCTCGATTACAAGGTGATTATATGGGTATGATGGCTACAGTAATTAATAGTTTAGCATTACAAGAGATGCTTTTGCAATATAAAATTTCATCAAAAATATTGAGTGCTGTGGCTATAGATAAGATTTGTGAAAAATTTTATTTTAGAAATGCTGTAGAATTATTGGAACAAAATAAAGTTATTATTTTATCTGCTGGTACTGGTAATCCATTATTTACAACTGATTCAGCTGCGGCCCTGAGAGCTATTGAGATAGGTGCAGATGTATTATTAAAAGGAACCAAAGTAGATGGTGTATATACTGATGATCCTTTTACCAATCCAAATGCTAAAAAATATGAGAATATAAGCTATGATGAAGCTTTTGCAAAAAAACTAAAAGTATTAGATCTAACTGCTTATACTCTTTGTATGGAAAATAAATTACCAATAATCGTTTATGACGCCACTAAAAAAGGTAATCTAAAAAAACTTTTAAATGGTGAAAAAATAGGCACTTTAATATCATAAAAACAAAAACACAATAAATTATAAAAATTATTAATGACTAATAAAAAAGCTAAAAAGATATTGTTTTTATGCCCATATCCAGTTAATAAAGCTCCTAGCCAAAGGTTAAAATATGAGCAATATTTCCCATATTTTACAGAAAATGGATGGCACATTAGAGTTTCACCTTTCGTCTCTGAAAAATTTTGGAAAATTATTTACAAAAAAGGTCATTTTATCGAAAAAACTTTTTTTACAATTTTGGGTTATCTGTATAGGTTGAGAGATTTATTCTATATCAGAAAATATGATGTGGTTTATGTTCATTTATGGGTAACACCATTGGGATTACCTATATTTGAATGGTTGACAAAAAAATTAGCAAAAAAATTAATTTATGATATAGATGATATGGTTTTTCTCAATAATGTTAGCGAGGCTAATAAAATAGTTTTACCATTAAAAGGAAAGAAGAAAATTATTAAACTTATGATTTATGCTGATCACGTGATAACAACTACACCTACATTAGGACGCTTTATTAGAAAATATAATAAAAACATTACTTTAATACCTTCTACTGTAGATACCGAAAAATATAAAATAAAACAAGATTATACTTTACATCATCCACCAGTTATAGGTTGGAGTGGTAGCCATAGTACAAGTAAATATTTGAAAATTTTAGAACCAGTTTTTGAAAATTTATATATTAAAAATATTGATTTCCAGGTATTAGTAATAGGAGATGAGGATTTTAATTTTTCAAATTCTAAAATTCCGTTAACAAAAGTCGCATGGGATATAAACACAGAAATTAGTTATTTATATCAAATTGATATAGGATTACATCCATTAATAGATGAAAGATGGATATATGGTAAATTAGGTGCTAAAACATTGATATATATGTCTATTGGTATTCCAACAATAGCGTCAGCTAATGGGAATAATTTTTATATTATTTCTGATGCAGAAAATGGTTTTTTAGTGCCAATAAACGATCTGGATTTATGGGAAAGAAGTATAATACAACTACTGAGTGATAATGAATTACGAGAAAAAATTGGAAAAAAAGGACGAGAAACTGTTGAGGCATATTATTCATTAGAGGCAAATAAAAACAAATATTTATCTATTTTGGAATCTATGATCTAATAAATATTGTTAAAAAAATAATGAGATTTAATATTTTTAGTTAAGTACTAAATTAAATTTTTTTTAATTTAAAATAAATAATATCTTTGCTTAAATTTTTTATTAATTAATTTTATAGTAAACATTAATTATTTATTATATGTTATAATATATTATCGATAATATATGTATTTAAACGAATTAATAAGTTAAAATATACTATAAATATTAAATAAAATGATTTTATTAACTTTGTAATATAAAAAATTATTAAAGTTGTGATTTTAAATTAGTTAAGACATATTAATATGTAGAATCCATTTACTACTTTAAAAAATAAAATGGAGGCGATATCCGAAAAGCCATATGAGTAGGAATATTAAAAAAAAAGTTAATTTATGAAAAAGACAAAAATTTTTTTATGTTTAGGCGTGGCAATAATGATGGTCCTCACCTCTTGTACCATGCAAAAGAGGGTTTATACCTCTGGTTATCACATTGAGTGGCATAATGGTAATAATGCTACTGTTAAACAAGATAATTCTCAAACTGAAGAGCAAAAGAATTATAACAAAACAACGATTGCTACTGTATCTACTATTAATGAAGAAAAAACATCAAATAATAAAACTGAAAACACTGAAATTAATAATAATTACAATAATCCAGTAGCAATAGTTAATGAAAATCTTGTTGCTTCTACTACAAATGATCCAAATGTTTATACTTCTCAACAAACTAATAGCTGGTATAGTTCACCAGTTCAAAAAAATTCAAATACTCAAAATGATTCTAAGACTATTGTAAAGCAAAGTACAAGTAATACAAAAAGTACTGCTAGTGAAAACAAAAAATCTGGTGATAAAAGCTGGATAGCAGCTCTGTTATTATGTATATTTTTAGGAGCATTAGGTGTTCATAGATTTTATCTTGGTTATACTTGGCAGGGTATAGTACAGTTGTTAACTGCTGGCGGTTTGGGTATTTGGGTACTTATAGATTTGATTAGAATTATTACTAGAGATTTACAACCAAAAAATGGTAGATACACTGACTAATTTTATTAACATAAAATGTAAAAAGCTGGCTATTTAGCCAGCTTTTTTATTCTATAAATACCTTTTGCCTCAAAAATCATAATTTATTATAGGGTTGTAACTATTTAATTGAAGTTATAGACTTCTTTTAATTAATTTCTTTGGTTAATTAAAGTGATTTATATGACGATTTTTAATATTTCTTATTTTTTTGTTTTTAAGCATTTTACAAAATAATATTATTTAAGTTTAAATTAAGTAATGATATTTATTTACTTATTAAATATTGATTAAAATAAGTATTTATGAATATTTTATAGAAAAATTCTAAAAATATATTTTTTAATAATTTTTCTTTCATAAAATATAATTAGAAAAGTATTAATATAAATTTATTTTAATTTATATATCATTAATTAATTTAAACATTTTATTAATATCCCAAAATTGTTGTGTATGTATCAATTGTAACAATGTTTTTAAAGAGTGCAATTTAATTTATAATCAAAAGATTTTAAATTTTTTTATAAAACTATATTTTATTATTTTTGAAAAAAAATTATGAATGATAAGGTAAAAGTAGATTTATCATTAGCAAAAGAATTATTACAAGAAAAAGACATTAAACAATTATTGCCATATCTTTCTCATGCTCAAAAAAATATTATAGAGCGTTCTGGATTAGGAAATGAGTTTTTAGGTTGGGTAGATTTACCAGAAAGGATGCGGAATGATAAAACATTTTTTAATGACTTACAAGAAATAAAAAATGAAATTAAAATTAATAATGTCGATACACTAGTAGTGATCGGAATAGGTGGTTCATATATGGGTACTAGAGCTATATTAGAAGCTTTACGCTATTATTTGCCTTATGAATTATTACCTATCGTATATCTAGGTCATCATTTAGAGGCTGCATATATCGAAAGACAATTAAAAATATTAGAAAATTCTAATTATTATACAATTGTAATTTCTAAAAGTGGCACTACTACTGAACCTGCAATAGCTTTTAGGTTGATTAGAGAACAAATGAAAAATAAATATGGTGAGCAATATTATAAGAGAGTTATTACTATTACTGATGAGAAAAAAGGTGCTTTACGCAAATTATCTGTAGAGGAAGGTTATCGTAGTTTTATAGTACCAGATAATGTCGGAGGTAGATATTCTGTGTTATCTCCTGTGGGCTTGGTACCTTTGTATTTAGCAGGTATAGATATTAACGAATTGCTTAGTGGGGCTGATAGTCAAAGATCAGATATTTTTATAGATGATTGGTCAGAGAATGTTGCTTTTCAGTATGTAACTACTAGACATTTAGCCTATCAAAAAGGTAAACCAATAGAGATGCTTACTTCATTTTATCCATCTTTATTTTATTTAGCTGAATGGTGGAAACAGCTATATGGCGAGAGTGAAGGTAAAAATAATTTAGGTATCTTGCCGGTTTCTGCTATGTTTACTACTGATTTGCATTCTTTAGGACAATATATTCAAGATGGATTAAGAGTTTTTTTTGAAACAATAATTTCTTTAGAAAATCAATTTAATACTCTTACAATTCCAAGCTCTAAAGATGTAGATGATGGTATGGAATTTTTAGCAAATAAACGAATAAGTGAAATTAATCAAATAGCTGAGAGCGCTACTGCTATTGCTCATCATGATGGTGGTGTGCCAGTTATTAAAATTTCTATACCTTATATGTCTGCTTATTATTTAGGTAAATTATTATATTTCTTTGAATATGCTTGTGCTCTGAGCGGATATTGTTTTGGCATAAATCCTTTTGATCAACCAGGCGTAGAAGCATATAAAAATAACATGTATGCATTATTAGGTAAACCAGGCTATGAAGAGCTAGCTATGCAGTTAAAAGAAAAAATAAATAAACTCTAATCTTTTTTGATGAAATTTTCTGTAGCGTATTTTCTTTTTTTATCTCTAATAATTATTAGCTGTGCTACTGTAGAAATGCCAAGTGGTGGTCCTATTGATAAAACTCCTCCTCATCTCATTGCAGCGACTCCATCAGATTCTACTATGAACTTTAATAGTAAAGAAATTATTTTTGTTTTTGATGAATTTATAAAATCAGTTACTAAAAATAAAGTAGTTGTTAATCCTTACTTACCTAATAATATGTATGATATTTCTACTCAAGGCAAAAAAGTTATTTTATCCTTTAATGACAGTCTGCGAGATAATACTACATATACTATTACTTTTAATCAAGCCATTATTGATATTACTGAAGGGAATATTTTAAATAGGTTAACATATACATTCTCTACAGGTAATAGCATAGATAGCTGCTCTATTAGTGGCAAAGCTATAATATCAGAATTAGATTTGCCGATGAGTAAAGGTATCGTTATTTTAACTGATTTATCTGATTTTAATTGGGATACTATGCCTACTTACATAGATTACATCAATGATGGTAATTTTTTATTTTCTAATTTACCTCCAAATGATTGGTATATATTTGCTTTGGAGGATTTGAATAATAATATGATGTATGAAATTAATAAAGAACATGTTGGGTTTTATAGCAATAAGATTGAGTTACATAATTATTGTAAACAGAATAATTTGGAAATTTTAACTTTTTTAGAATTTCCTTTGAAAAAACGTGTTGTTAGTGTACCTAGATTAAATTTAAATAATAGCATTGTCATTTTTAATCAACCGCTAGATAATCCTCAGATTGCTATTAATCCCAGTTCCTCAAATTTTTATACATATTGGAGTGCAAATAATGATACTTTATTTATTTATAATCCTATTACTAAATGGGATACTACTAAAATTAAAATAGTAGATAATAGGTTAGATACTACTTTGAATATATTCACAGGATTAGTTAATACTAAAAAAATTGCACAAGATACTGTTTTACAATTAAAATTATTAAGTTATGATGGACAATTATTACCATCAGATTCATTGATTATTAAAGGATCTTTACCATATAAGTGGATAAATAAAGATTCTGTTTTTTTGATTAAAAATGAAAAAGATACTATCAGATTGTCATTATCTGATGATTATTCTCTAACTCATAACATAAAGAATGAAATCACTGATGGAGATTATGAATTAATAATAAAAGCTAAAACAGCAGAATCTATCGCTAATACTTACAACAAAGAAAATAAAATTAGATTTTCTAAATTATCTAATAATGAAATTTCTAATTTAACTATTAATTTTACTAAGCCATTAGCCTGGAATGGAATAATCGAAATAAAAAGTGATTTACTTACAAAAAAAGTTAATATTTCACAAGGTAGCACTATCAGTATCATTCATGAATTATTATCAGGTAAGTATGAATTATTGCTGGTAACAGATAAAAATGAAAATGGTAAATATGATACTGGCAATTTTATTCAACGCCAATTACCAGAAAGAGTATATAGATATCCACAGCAAATAGAGATAATAAAAAAATGGGATCAAAGTATTAATTGGGATGTACCAAATATTGATTAAATGTCTACAATTTAAATAAGCTTTTAGCTCATTTATCTAGAAAATTTTTTATTAATGGAATAATTTCAAAATAAATTCTTGGTTCGAATTATGTTATCAGAGAAGATTTTTTATAAATGTTTAAAATAATCTATGATATTGTAATTTTAAAAATTGCTATTTATACATTTTAAATTATACATTATAAAAAAAAATATAAAAATAAATTATTAATAAATATTTCTATAAAATATGCTTTCATATTGATTTTAAATATATAAATATAATTTATTAAATATCATTGATCATTTTAAACAAAAAATATTCCTCATTTTAAACAAAAATATTTTTTTATTTTTTCTTTAAAAAGCTGTCAAAGAAAATTTATTAAATAAAAATTTTTTATACATATCAAAATACACTATTTATCAACTTAGTTATTATTAGTAAATTCAAACTAATAATTTAGTTTTTAATTAAAGGACAAATTCAATATAATCTTTTAAACTATTTCATCTTTTTTATTCTACCAGAATTATAAATAACATTGATAGAGCTTAGCAACATAGCTGCCTCTGCAATGACAGGGTGAAGCAGAGACATCATAGCCATAGGTATTGCTATTATGTTATATATAAATGCCCAGAAAAGGTTTTGTTTGATTTTTTTAAAGGTTAATTTGGATAAATTAATAGTATCTAATATTTTTGATATATCACCTTTTGAAATTATAATATCAGCGCTCTCTATGGTGAGGTCTGAGCCTGTGCCAATAGCAACACCAATTTCTGCAGCTTTTAGTGCTGCTGCATCATTTATCCCATCGCCTACCATCATTACTTTTTTACCTTCTATTTGATATTTTCTAATGATATCTACTTTTTTTTCTGGCGATACACCTGCCCACACTTCATCTATTGAGATTTTATTTGCAATAGCACGAGCTGTTATATCATTGTCTCCAGTAACCATAGCAGTTATTAACCCTAATTCTTTAATTTTTGTCATAGTATTAGCTGCATCTTCCTTCAAAACATCACTAATTCTAATGTAACCTATAATTTCATCATTTCTTGTAACTTCTAACACAGTTTCCCCATTTTCAAGAAAATTTAAATAATTTTCTGTATAAATTGGTTTGCCAATTTTAAAAATATCATTATTAAATTTCCCTTTAATGCCCTGCCCGCTAATTTCTTCTATGTCTGTTATTGTTATCTTTTTGAATTTAGCTTTGTCAATAACATAATTAACTATTGCTTTTGCTAATGGATGTATCGAATTTTCTTCAATATTAGCTATAATATTTAGCACCTCATCATCTAAATTATGATCTACAACAGTTAATTGACCTGTTGTGATAGTACCAGTTTTATCAAAGAGAATCACATTAATATCTTTAGCCATTTGGATAGCTTCACCATTTTTAATAATAAGACCTTTTTTAGCAGCTACACCACTAGATGTTACTAGAGCCATAGGAGTTGCTAAACCCAGAGCACATGGACAGGCTATTACTAAAGTAGCTACGAAAGAAAAAATGGCCGTAGATAAAGCTCCTGCATCTGTAATAATCCATGGAAAAATATTTGCTGCTTTGTGCAAAAAAGGTAAATATAATTCATAATTAAAAAACCAAAAAACAAAACTTAATATAGCTAATATTAGAACTATAGGAACAAAATATCTTGTTATTTTATCAGCCAGAGCTTGTATGGGCACTTTAGATGATTGAGCCTCTTCTACTAATTTTATCATTTGATTGATAAAAGTTTCTTCACCTACTTTTTCTACTTTTACATTTATTATACCATTTTCTACAATAGTGCCACTTATCACATTGTCATTAACTGTTTTGTATACTGGCAGTGGTTCCCCTGTAACCATAGATTCATTAATAGAGGCTTTACCTTCAATTATTTTACCATCTAAAGGTATTTTTTCGCCTTGACGAATAATTATGATTTCACCTAATTTTACAGCATCAATTGGAGTTTCTACTATAGCTTCATTTGTTAATACATTTGCTGTAGTTGCTTTTAAAGAGATAAGAAGTCTAATCTCTTTAGCAGCATTACTTTTCATCCTAGACTCTATGTATCTACCTATGAGATTGAGAGTAATGATCATCGCTGCAACTGTACCAAATGATAGCACATCTAATCCTGCAATTGCTAGAATATTTGTTATCCACGCCGAGATAGCTCCTATTGATAGTAATGTATCCATATTTGTGTGAGAATGTATCAGAGCGACCCACGCATTTCTGAGCATTTTCCTACCCGTGACAAATATTACTATTGTGCTAGCTATTAGTTCAATAACCGTGAAATAAGGTATATGGATACCACTCATATGCATAATCATTAGTAACATCAATGGAATAGTAACATAAAGTGATAAATTCATATTACGCTTGGCTTCTTGAAATTGTTTTTCTATCAAATCTTCTGTGGGAGCATCCATAGTGGCTTTATAACCTGCTTTTTCAATAGCTTTTTTTATATCTTCAAAACTAATATTATCATTAGCTATTACAAATGCCCTTTGAGTAGCCAAATTTACAGATACATATTTGACTCCATTTAATTTTTTAATTGCATTTTCTACATTTTTTACGCACATAGCACAAACCATGCCTTGTACACTAAATGAAAATTTTTTTTCCATAATTTTACCTATTATTAATGTATTAATGCAAAAATAATATTAATGCACGAAGTTTTAATAGAAAATGATTAATATTAATCACACATTTTAGTAATTGTGAATATTTCACTAAAAAATAGTTTATAACGTTTAGAAAAAGCAAACGAATTTCGTAAATAAAATATAAATTATTATGTCTAACATATATTTTGTTTTATTAGCCCTCGCTCACACTCTGATAAAATCTTATTTCCAAACATAATTATTCAAGTAGCTTATTACCACTTAATCACATTCAAAATAACGAAACGTTTATCTTGTGAATCTTTGAAAATTTTTTAAATTTTTATATTATTGATTGTAACTTTTCTAATTCCTAAATCGTTTTATTAATGTAAATTTAAAAAAATCGAATTATGAAAACGAAATTTTTTACTTGTTTTATTGCAATTTTCTTATCTTTTTCATTTGCTTATGGGCAAAAGATAGAAAAAGAATTAGGTGAAATTAAAAAATTAAATCTTAATAGCGGTAGTTATACATTAAAACGTGGTGATGGCAAGATTATTTATTATAATACTAATGATAAAATACTTGCAATGCTTTACGACTCTATAAAGAAAAATTTAACTTTGCAGTCAGGAAGTAATATAGAAATATATCTGCCTACAATAGATACTATTAATATTTCTGAAACTGCTAAATTATCAGTAGTAGATACAATTTTTACTGATAATCTTAAAATCACTGTGGACGAAGCTTCTATGTGTGATTTAATAGTTAATTGTGATACACTTGAGCTATTTGCTAGTGAGGCTAGTTATATACAAGCAAGTGGCCAATGTAATTATTTGAAATTGAAAGCAGATGAAGCTAGCTACATCAATGCAGCAAAATTAGTTACTAAAAATGCAGATGTCTTTGCTAATGAAGCCAGTGGTGTTTCTGTAAATGTACGTGATACATTGAATGTAACTGCTCAAGAGATTTCTTACATTACCTATTTTGGCAAACCAACTCATTTAAATTTTACAAAAGATGATCTTTCTTTTATTACAAATAAAGATAGTAAAGATATAGATGATACAATAAATATTGCCAATAAAATATTGCAAAGTCTACCTAATTTTGATAGTTTATTAAATAATCTATCGGAAATAGAATTTAAAATAGATATACCAGATACAGATACTTACGATGAAGATAGAATTAATGAAGATAAAAAACATTATAATAGAGATAATGATGAGAAAGATACTAGATCAGATAAGAAAAATAAATTTAAAGGGCATTGGGCTGCTTTAGATTTTTTATTTACTAATTATGCAGATAAATCTTTGTCATATACTTTACCTGCTAATTATGATTATTTTGATTTGAATTTTACTAAATCTACAGGTGTGCAGTTAAACTTCTTTCAGCAATCGATCCCATTTAATAAATCTCGTACGTTTGGTATGGTTACTGGTCTTGGTTTACAATGTGTGAATTATACTTTTTCACAGAAACCTATTATTACTGATAGCAAACTAGGGTTAATAACTATTAATGATTCTACAAAAACTGTTGCTAAATCAAAAATCACTGCAGATTATTTGCAATTACCAGTATTATTCGAATATCAAGCAAAATCCAAACCTTATTTTCATATAAGTGTAGGTGCTATAGGTGGTGTAATGGTAGGTAGTCATGCCAAAATAAAATATTCTACTCCAGATAAAAACGAAAAAGAAAGAAGTATAAATAGTTTGTATCCTTTTAAATATGGGTTAGTTTGTAGATTTGGTATTAAACATTTATCTTTTACTCTTCAATATAATTTCTCACCTGTGTTTAAAGAAAATAAAGGCCCAGAAGTGTTACCACTTGAGTTCGGAATTACTCTATTATCATTTTAATATTACATAACTGACAATGAGGGGTTGTCATAAAAAGCTGATAAGGGTACACAAGAGTCCTCGCATATTGACTTATTTTTAGTGTACCCTTAATGCTTTTTTATTAAAAATAAAGTTTATATTGAGAAAAAATACCCATAAAAATAAAAAAAATTTTTTTATTTAAAATTTAATATGTAATTTTGTAACATAAACCCTAAAAAATAAAAATATGAAAGGAACAAGAACAATTTTATTAATAGCATTAATGCTAAGTGTGAGCTTCTTAATGGCTCAAAAACAAGTTGGCAATGTAACGCCAATGAACCCAATTAATTTTTCTAATGCTAAAACACCTACTGATACTTTAATGCCAACAAGCTTTAGTACAGGATCTCCTACATTATATGGTTCTCAAGGTGGTGGTTATGTAGTAGGCACAAATGGATATGGTGATTTAGCTAAAGCACAATTATTTTATGTAGATGAACCATACAGTATTGAAGGTTGCTTAGTATGGGTAGGTGTTAAAGACATTGTAGGTACAGCTAATACTACAAAATTTGTAGTTTATACTGCTACTGGTACTGGTACAGCATCGACTGGTACAGTAAATACAGCTCCTGGTACTGAATTAGCATCTGTAACTGTAAGTATGTCAGATTTAGATACTTCTTTATCTCTTAGTGGTGCACATGTTTTTACACTTACTACTCCTGTTGCAGTAACTGATATGTATTATGTAGGTATGGACTTTACTGATACATATGATGACACTTTGGGAATAGTTTCTACTACTGATGGAGATGCTTCAGGTACTGAATTAGCTTGGGAAAAATGGGATGATGGCACATGGGTTTCTATGTTATATGCTTGGCCATTAGATTTTGATCTTGGCTTTTTCCCAATTGTAAATATGTCTCAGAGCATTCAAACTTCTCCTATCAATGGAGTTATTTGCAATATGTATCCTAATCCAGCTTATGGTGTTACTAGCATAGAATATCAATTAACTCAAAGTAGTTCTAATGTAGAAATTAACATTTTAGATGTTACTGGTAAATTAGTAAAATCTTTCAATGAAGGTGCTAAAGATCCTGGTAAATATGATGTAACTTTTAATGCTTCTGAGCTACAACCAGGTAATTATTTCTATACAATTAATGCTGGTAATGGCAGTAAATTTGCTAAGAAATTTCAAGTGAAATAAGATTTTTTTTAAATCTTTACTATGTTATTAAAAAAAGCTGGCTTTTGCCAGCTTTTTTTAGTTTAATTTTTTTGAAGTTATAAATTAAAACTTATTTTTGCATAAAATTTAATTAGAATTTTTTTAATATTTAGTAAATGAGTTTAGTTTTATTTATAGTAAATCCTATAGCAGGTAAAAGAAATAAATTTCTTGTCATTAGAGAAATAAAGCATTTCTGTGCCAAAAATAATATAGATTATGAGATTTTTTATACTACTGGCAATAGAGAAGATACTTATAAATATATAAAAAGTCATTTTGATAAAGATTTAAAAGCTGTGGTAGCTGTAGGTGGAGATGGTACTATTAATGAAGTAGCAAAGGCAATAGTAAATACTGACGTTCCTTTATTGATTATTCCTAAAGGTAGTGGTAATGGTATGGCTAGGCATTTGAAAGTGCTATTACCTACTAAAGATATTTTACAAGCTTTGATAAATGGACGTGTAATAAATTATGATGTAGGTTATTTAAATGATCAAATCTTTCTCTGCAATGCAGGCTTTGGCTTTGATGCATATTTAGCAAATTATTATTCTCATCATACTATGCGAAAATTTTTACCATATATTTTTGCTGGTATTAAAGCTTTAATCAGTTACAAACCGCATCGATACACACTAAAACTACAAGTAGAGAGTAATAATGTGATTTTTATTCCATTTTTACTCACTTTTGCTAATATTAATCAATATGGTTACGGTATTTCTATTAATCCTAAAGCAAGAACTGATGATGGGAAATTAGATGTAGCTATTCTCAGACCTTTTAAATTATATAATCTTCCTTATTTAATATTTTTATTTCTTAGAAAAAAATTAGATAAATCTAAGTTCCTTACTATTATTAGAATTTCTTCATGTAATTTAGAATCTCGTACTAAAGAATTTTATCACATAGATGGTGAGCCTTTTGAGAGTACAGATACAGTGTTTAATATCAGAGTAGATAAAGGCGCTTTGCATTGTTTATTACCTGAAAAATCTAATTATATTTAAAATATTTTGTAATTTTGTTATTATTAAGCTTTTATGAAAAAAAATGAATTCTCTACTGATAATAAAAAATTTACTTTAGGTGATTTATTACAAGATAAGGGTTTTACTAGTAATGAAGCTGAAATTACTAATAAAAATGATCAGTATGCAGATGATATAATTGATTATAATGCTAAAATACGTGTTATCTATCAGAAAAAAGGCAGAGGTAATAATCCAGTAACTATTATTAATGGTTTAGAGCTCAGTAGTGATGAAATCAAATCATTAGCTAAAGAATTAAAACAAAAATTAGCTGTAGGTGGATCCGTAGAAAATGGAGAAATTTTACTTCAAGGCGACCAAGTGGAGAAAACTATTAACGTACTTACATCATTAGGTTACCGAAACGTTAAAAAAGGATAATTTTATTCAACAAAATATTATGAAAAAGTTTATTTTTAGTATGATTTTTTTGATGTTATGCCTTTGCTTAAGCAATTGTGGTAATATTAATGACAGAGATAAAAGTGAAATAAAAGAAAATATGCAGCAGATAGATGCTGATACTACTAATGCTAATGCTATAAAGTCTGCAGAGGAATTCTTTTCTGATACAATAAAAAGTGACAGTTTGTAGTTAAAATAAAATTAAAAAAATAGTGAAAATAAAATTAAATCCTATATCTGATAAATTGCCACGTAGACACTCTAAAGTGTTTTTACCACCTGAGAGTTTAGTATATACAGGGCTACTGCATGAAGAAATAAAAATTGATGTCATTCAATATGATAATGACAGCTTTACAGAAAATATAATCACTAATGTGGATGATTTGAAACAATTTGATTTCAAAGATAAAAACACTTGGATACAGGTCTATGGATTACACGATGAATCTGTCATTAAAAAAATTGGAGATATATTTAATATACATAATTTAGTTTTAGAAGATATCCTGAATATTTATCAACGTCCTAAACTCGAAGATTATGATGATTACTTATTTTTAGTAGTTAAAGCTTTTTTTACTAATGATGAAAATATGGATATAACGTATAAGCAGATAAGTTGTATACTCAATGACAATATTTTAATTAGTTTTTTAGAAAAACAAACTAATTTTTTTGACCCTCTTAAAGAAAATATTAAAAATAATCGTAGTAATATTAGAAGTAAAAAACCTGATTTTTTATTATATAATTTTTTAGATTTAATCATTGATAGCTATTTTATAATTTTACAAGAAATAGAGGAAAAGTTAGGAAATATAGAGGACAATCTATTAGAAGTGAATAATAATGAGCTAACCAACCAATTACATAAATTGAGAACTAATATTTCGATGCTACATAGATATATATTCCCAATTGTAGAAATCACAAAAAATATTGAAACTTCTAATTCAAAATTTATCAACGATACAGCTTTTTACTACAGAGATTTATATGATCATAGTTATAGAATTGTAGAAAGTTTAGAAAATTATCGTGAGATGACATTTAATATACTACAAATTTATCTATCTGAGGTCAGTACACGTATGAATGAGATTATGAAAATGTTAACTATCATTGCCACTATTTTTATACCACTTACTTTTATAGTAGGAGTGTATGGTATGAATTTCAAATATATGCCCGAGCTAGAATACAGATATGGTTATTTCATTGTGTGGGGAGTTATGATAGTGATTGCCCTTTTGCTAATATTTTATTTTAAACGAAAAAAATGGTTATAAAATTTTTTTATGTAGTAATTTTTCATTTTCTAAAAAAACATCTAAATAGTCTCCTTTTTCTACCCTACCTATGCCTTTGGGTGTACCAGTAAAGATCACATCACCGGTTTTTAATGTAATATATTGAGATATATAGTGTATTATTTCATCAAAGAAAAATATCATATCCCCACTGCAGCCACTTTGTACTAAAACATCATTTTTTAGCAATGAAAAATGAATATTTTTCAAATCTGCAAAATTTGAAATAGGGATGAATGTCCCCATAGGAGCAGAAAAATCAAAAGCTTTTGATTTTTCCCAAGGTAACCCTTGCTCAATACATTTACGTTGTAAATCTCGTGCTGTGAAGTCTATGCCTACAGTTATGCTATCTATGAAATCTAATGCATATTTTTTAGGAATAGTTTTGCCTACTTTCCCTATTTTGATAACTAATTCAGTTTCATAATGTATTTCTTCAGAAAAATCAGGTAAAAAAAATGGTTGATTTTTTTTGCATAATGCATTCTCCTGTTTCATAAAAAATATTGGTTCTGTAGGAATATCATTATTTAGCTCAGATATATGGTCTAGGTAATTTCTACCGATACAAATGATTTTCATAATAAAAAAATTTTTTTAATTACAAAGATAAAAAAATATGGTTATATGACGTTTATTATTAGTATTATTTTAATTACAACTAGCTTGATTGCATAAGTTATCCAGTACTAAATTTTAAGATAATTCCATATCACAAAAATATAATTATCAAACAGATGATGTTCGTTTGATTGGAATTCTTAATGGTTATTCAAAGTTTTGGGAAGGTTAGAAAATTTAGGTAAATTAAGTAAATACGTTATAACTAATATAAGCCAATAAATTTATTTTAATCAACATTTATAAACATGTGTTTGAGGGAACGAGAGAGAGTGTTTGTAAAATTAATATCCTGTTATACTTAATTGCTATTATTTATATTTTTGCTTCATTAATTTCCAATACTTGTCCCACGCCCATCTGTCGTGCGATGACAAGTTTAGTAACCTACCAATGTCTGCATCTATCATATCTTTTAGGTACTTATTCATCACTACAAACCACATCAAATAGCTCTGTAAGTACTTCGTAGCCACCCCGTGGAATCTAATCAGCCATTTCTTAAAATTGTCTATCTTGCTCTCCACTATCTCTACACTGTATAAACCTCTCTTTAATTGCTTTTTGTTTACTATTACTTTTTTACTATTAATGTCTTTTACTGCCTTCTTGAATTCCTTTTTAGGTTTTACACATAGTACATTACTCTCTGTTATCCTTTTATTTAGCTCTTTTTTCAATTGCTCATTCTTAACTTTTTTATCTCCTACATGTTTGAAAAGTAAATTTCCCTCTCTGTCTGTAACTACCAATACTGCTACCTTGGGATGTCGCTTCTTCTTTGCTTTTTCATATTCTTCTCTGCTTTTGTATTTCCTTCCTTTTTCTGAATATTGCATTAGCAATTCATCTGCCTCTACTATGCCAGAGAAGCTAATACCTCCTTCAAATGATCTCAATGCTGCTAATATTCTATGCCTCCATCGAAAACTTGTTTTTAAGCAAATACCTACTTCATCAGCACAAGCTCTTAAGCTTTTACCCTCGAGCATACAGCGTAAATAATCTAACATCAAGGGATATTTTCTCATGCGATATACAAAGGTGCGTGCTGTTTCACTGAATTGATATCTACAATTTTTGCATCTATATATCTGTCTGCCTTTGCGTGTACCAGCTTTGATAACGTTTTCACTTCTACAGTTTGGACAGATGGCTGCTGTAGATTTAATTTTTAGTTTTTGATAATCTACTACTGTAGCATGGTCGTCTATTAGAAATTGATAAAGCTGATCGAGGAAATCACGTTTGTGGTCTTTAGGTAGAGCGAGGTATTCTTTTGAATTTTTTAATAAATTTTCCATAATAAAAAATTTTAGCAAAAATAATAAAATATTTTTAAATAATATATAATCAATAAGTCTAACATATTTCATGTTTCATTAGCCCTCGCTCACACTTAAATAACACCTTATTACCACTGTTCATAATAATAAAACTCATATCTTTTGCTATTTTAAAAAAAAATTCTTTAAGAAGCTGGCTTTTTTTTATTTTTTGAAATTATACTTTTTCATTTTACCCGCAATAAACATTTTAGATTTTTTTTTAAATTATTGAGTTTTTTTTAGGATTTAGAATTACTTATTTTGTATTTTAAATATTTAAATAAAATGTATAATAAAAAATTATACATCTAAATATATATGTAAAAAATATTAAATATCAAAATAAAACATTAATTTTGTATATATAACTATATTTATTAAATGTAAAATATAGTGTATGTAGTATTAATTTATAAAAACAAAAATTATGAAAAAATTATTGTTAATTTTTATTTCAATGTTTACTTTTTTGATTTTGCAAGGGCAAGTAGCAAATAAGGAAAGTAATAATTATAGTGAAGATTTAGCTGTGATAAAAAAATCTATTGCAACTATGCAAAAGCAGCTTAAAGATCAGAAACTAATCATATCTAAACAAAATATTAAAATCGATAGCTTGAATAATATTTTGAAACATTTGAATACTGAAATACAAGAGAATACCTCTTATCAGGTGGCATATAATAAATCAGTAAATGATCTTTATCAACGTATTAATAATGTAAATAATGCTCTTGCAGAGAGAAAATTATATGCTATCATTACTTTTGTCATTGCTGTTTTAGTAGTATTGTTGATTTTTTATTTTTCAAGAAAAACTTTTTTAAAATTAAAAAAAATTATTAATCAAAAAGAAGATGAACTAAATGAAAAAATTAAAAATACAAATGATACATTAACTGATAATATAAATAAAAATAACGAATTAATTCATAAAAATTATAATGAATTAATTGATAATTTAAAAAATATACAAAATGAATTAGAAACTAAAATAAGTAACTTACAAACTCTAATCGATGAAAAAAATCGAGTATTAAATATGGAATTTAATGATAAATTATCACTAACTATTAGTAACTTTAATGTAGATAGAGATGAATTAAAAGAAAACTTAAACAATATGAAAGCTTCTATGAATAATGAAATAAATCTTTTAAAATCATCCATAAGTTTAATTAATAATTATTTAGATGAGCAAAGAATGAATTTGACTAATTTAAATAGCAAATTAGTTGAATTTAGTTCAGATATTGATAAAAAAATTGCAATTATACATGATGAGTTGAATAATAACATCAACGAAATACACAAAAAAATAAACGAGATAATTATTATTCTAGATAGTAAAACTGATAAAGAAATGTAAATATTTAATAATTTATTTTTTTTAAAATAATTTGGTAAATATATTTAAATAATTTATTAATTTAGCAAAAAAGTAAATTTATGAAAAAAATAATATTATTATTGTCTATTAGCATATTGTTTTTAGCTTCTTGCAAAAAGAATGTGGCTCCTATTATTATCAAGAAAAATGTAACTTATCAGGTTACTACTACTGCTAGTAGAGTACATTTAAATTATTACAATGAGAGTGGAGCACTAGTAGAGTCAGATCTTATGAATACTACATGGAAATATGATTTCAAAGCTACTCCTAATACATATTTATATCTTGGTGCTAAAAATCTAACAGAGAGTGGTTCTATTACTGTAGAGATATTAGTCAATGAAAAGGTGAAATATAGCAACTCTACAGTTTTGCCATATGGAGCTGTTAGTTGTAGTGGATTTTTAGATTAATTTTATTTTTTCAATTCTATATTTATCAACTCTATATTGGCTATAGTACCATTTGGAGTATTTCTTTTTATTTCAAATTGTCCATTTAATTGATATTTTATTAAGCTTTCTACTAATGAGAGACCTAAGGTTTTACCAAACTCTTTATTTATAGACTCTTGTATTCCTATCCCATTATCAATAATTTTTGCTTTTAAATTATCATCATTTTTTTCTATATCTATATAAATGGTAGGATTTTGCCAATTTTTGGGGAAAGCATGTATAATACTATTAAAAACCAGTTCCATATACGATAGCATAAACGGTATAGCCACATCTACGTGCATAATTATCTGATCTGGTAAATTTAAATTTAATATGATTTTATCATTATAATCTTGTATTAGTCGTTTAGTTTCTTTTATTAATAGTGGTTTGATGTCTGCAATATTACTATTGTTTGCAAAATACATTTCATTTTGTATATATGATAAAAGTGAGACTTTATTGTATAAATCTTTTAATACGTAAATTGCATTTGTATTTTTCAAATTAATATTTTTTTGGAGATTAAGCTTAATCATAGACAATATCAACTGTAGATTATTTTTTGTACGATGATGTATTTCTTTTATTAAATTTTCTTTTTCATTAATATTTTGCAAAAGATTTTTTTCGAACATTTTTTGCTCTTCTATATTATGTAGAAGCACTACAGCCATATAGCTAGAATTTTTATAATCGTATCTGCATGAAAAAACAGCTTCATACAGTTGATGTATTCCTGATTTATTTATCAAGGTGATTTCATTTTTTTCGCATTTGAGATTTCTAATTTTTTTGAAATTTAAAAGTAAGTCATACGAAGGTGTTGGAGTAAATATAGAAATATTTTTATTTAATAATTCCTGTTCATTGTATTTGAGATATTTATAAAATTTAGGATTTGCATATAGTAGGATTCCTTGTTCATCATAAATGAATAAAGGCTCTTGGATATTATCAATGATATCGTTGAAATTTAAGTTTATTTCATTTAATTCTTTATTAATTTGTATCTTTTCTGTGACGTCAGTAATGAAAATCAAAACTCTTTTTTCATTAGAATGAGGAAACTGTATCATAGTAGCTTGGAAATCATAATCACTTGTTTTATTATTTCTGTTTATTGAAATTAATTTATAAAATTTGTTTTTATTATTTAAAATTTTTACAAGCTCATTAAAATCGATAATATCAGTAAAAATTTTTGATTTTAATAAATTATGACAATTATCGTTAGCATCTCCTAAAATATATTGTCTAGATAAAGCATTACAAACTATTATTTCTCCATTTACTTTAGCATATATCACGCCTATTAGATCATTATTAATTAAATTTAATAATTCTATATTTCTATTTTCTAATTTTTGTTTATAATTTATTATATCTGAGATATCCATTAATGAACCAATGATTTTTTCGTGTTTTATGGTGGAGCTAGATGGACTATCATTCTCTATTATCATTTTTGAATTAGTCAAACAATAGATTATTTGGCCATTTTTGTCTATTAATTTGAGTAATTGATTTTTTAATTGTTGCTTTTCTCTCAATTCTTGTATATATTCTTCTCTCTCTTTGACAGAATTAAAAAGCATTACAGATGGCATACCCATTAGTTCATCTTTACTATATCCTGTATAATTGTAAACTGAAGGAGAAATCTCAGTAATTACATTATCTGTTATCTCATAATAAACACTTTGTATATTTTCTAATATATTTTTATATTTATTTAGTGATTCATTATACCAATTTTGTGTATTACAATTATTATTTTCTAACCCTATTATGTGAAATTTAATATTATATGCAATATTTTCAAAAATATTTATAAAGGCAATGGTATTTTTATTTTCATTTAATAATAATTTATCATTTGAGCTTTCTAAAGACAGCTGTTTAACTTTAATATTAAAATATTCATCAAAAAAAGATGTAGATTGGTAATACTTTTCATAAGTAGATAAATAATTAGGAATATCTAAATAAATTGATGCAAAGGGATCGACTACTAAAAGTTGATTGTTATTGTCTGAAATTAAAACTAAAATTTTTTCAATAAATTCTTGAAAATTATCATTATAAACTTGTTGTAACGTAATTTTTATGTTATTTATAATATAAAAGAGTAGGTTAATAAAATAAATAATATTTTTAGGTATTATATGCTCTGTACATATAATAATATCAGTTTTAGCATTTAAATGTAACAAATAAAAATAATTATAGCTATGAGGTAGAGGAAAATCATCGCTATTAAATAAATTAATATCTATTTTTTTAATTAAAGTATTATTATTTGTATCATTTATCGAAAAATTATAATTTTTCGAGCTGAGATTAATGAAAGAATTATGCCAAATGCCATTTACATAAAAATTATTACCTAATATTTTACCATATATGATTGCATACTTATCTTTAGGTAAAATATTATTAAAAAAAGTATTCACTACCAGAGGAGTAGCAGCATCAAGAATAAAATAATTCAGATAATTAACAGCTACGGGGAGTGTATCCAAAAAATCGACATCATTAAGTTTATCCAATAAATCATAGTCGTCTTCCATATATTATTATTTTTATAATTTTGCAAAACAAATTTTTCTAATGTCATTAATTTTAAAAAATGCTAATCTATTTTCATATAAATTTAATGAAATTTGGGTAGGAAATATATTAATTGATAAAAATATAAATAAAAAGGTATTATATTCAAAAGAAATTGGAGATTTACTCGACAAAACTAATGAACCTGATATAATAGATTGTAATGGATTACTGATAATGCCAGCATATTTCAATGCTCATTTTCATTCTCAGAGATATTTTGCGGAGTTGGTAGATACAGAAGAAAATAAAGTAGGGATAGAAAAACCAGATGATATTTATGCTCCATTAGAAAAAATATGGGATGCAGAATTATTAGAAGCTGCAGCCTTGTATAGTGCTATCAGATTATTAAAAAATGGTACTACTCAAGTGATAGATATGCTCTATGGACCATCTATGATGTCTTTTGATAATTTAAAACTTATCTATGACACATACAATAGGGTAGGAGTGAATGTGATCCCTGTCGTGGCTATAACAGATAAATATGGTTTTGGTACAGCAGATAATTTATTAGACGTTACAGAGAAATGGTTAAAATCTCAAAAAGGATTTATTGGATTAGATCATTTATTTAATGTAGGTACTGGGACATTGACAGAGGTAAAAAGATTAGTAGAAAAATTTAAATGTGGCATTTATGGTCATTTAGCAGAATATGCATTTGATCAGGCACATTCCATAGAAAAATACAAAATGTCTGTAGTAGAAAGATTAGATTCATTAGGGTTAATAAACAATTCTAAAAATATTTTTGCGGGCTGTTTACACGTTACTAATGATGATGTAGTAATGCTAAATAAAAATAATAATAATGTTGTAGAATTATATGAAAGTAGTCAATGGGAAAATAAAGGATATTTCAGTTCAGAAGGCTTACCATTGATTATGCTAGGAACAGATGGTATGCATAGTGATATGTGGCAAACCATGAAAAACACATACTATTTTAATACCGAATATGACAAAATTTCTATTAAAGAAGCAATCAATAGATTATATCAACCACATAAATATTTTACAAAATTTTTCCCATCAGTTTATGACCCAACTTCATTCATTATATACAATTGCCCAATGATTAATTGCATTAATGAAGAATTAAAACCTTTGCAATTATTACAAATCATAGATAATAAAAATATAAAATATGTAATATCTCAAGGTGAAGTAGTTTGTAAAGATGATAAATTAGTAAAAATAAAAGAAGAAGAGGCTTCATATATCATAAATAAACAATACAAACGATTGAAGTCTCATAAAAAAAATATTTAAAATTATTAAGTTTTTAATTAATAACTAGAATATTATTATAAGCTAAAGTAGATTTTATAGTAGTTTAATTTAGTTTATTAAAATTTGCTTGTTAAATTCTTTTTTCTAACTATTCAAAGTAAGGAAACAAAAAAAGTATTTTGTGTAAAATGTGAGATATTATTGAATAATCACATTTGTAAATTAAAAGTGGAATATAAGTGAAAAGTAAAAAATGTATTTCACCTATTTGCTATTAAGCGTTTTAGAGAATCTTATATTTTTTGTTTAAAATAAAATATGATATTTAATCCATAATTTTTATATGCTCTAAGTCATTATTAATATATCTTTTATAAAAATATTTATTAAAAATATATTTTCTTATAATTTTCTTTAGAATATATAATTAGAAAAGTATAAATAATAATTTATTTATATTATTATATCATAGATAATTTTAAACATTTATAAAAAATAAAAATCTCTGCTGTGAAATAGTTTGAGCTAAAAATCAATCTTAGCTTTGTTTGGGTATTAGCAAGTTGATTATCTAAAACATTTATTTTAAATATTTTATTTATTTTTTACTTTTATTATAAATGTATTGATTATATAAAAAAATATTTTAATTTTGTCTATTAAAAATTTTATAAATATGAAAAAAACATTTTATTTCTTTTGTTTTTTGATATTCCTTATTTTTTCTACCACTAGTTGTGTAAAAGATGAGTTTAATATCGATAATATAGCCACATCTGAATGGAGTCCTAATGTGGCAGCTCCTATAATAAACTCTAATTTAAACATGTGGGATCTAATGAACGACTATGATAGCACTGAGGTATTCGAGGAATATAACACTAAGCTTATATATTTAGTTTATCAAGGGAATATCGCTACTAACACTATGGAAAATTATATTAACATTCCAAGTCAAAATCAGTCATTTAGCCAGCTAACCATTAATATACCTGGTGGCAATCTAAGCAGTGATTATGAGGTTACTCATAATTACACTTTTACACTATCTCTACCTAATGGAATGATAATAGATACTATGGTTTTAAAATCATTAGATTTATCATTAAATATTAATCATAATATTAATTATCCAATAGATGTAGATTTCTCTATTAATAATGCTACAGTGAATGGCAGTCCACATAATGAAAGTTTTTCAGTTCCTTCATTAGATTATGATTATAACAAACATTACAATAATATTAAATTGCGTTTAGGAGCTAATAACCAGTTATCTTTTGACATTAAAATTACTATTCACGGCAATGGCTCTGCTAATCTTTCTCCTTATTATTTTATTCTTAGTATTGGGATGAATAACTTTAGCTTTTCTAGACTTTTCGGGAACTTAGGTAATTATAATTTAAATTTAGATAATGATACTATCACAATAGACTTATATAATAATCACTTTGATGGAATAATTAATTGGGAAGATCCTAAAATATTTCTAAATATTGCAAATAGTGTCGGTGCACCAGTAAACATTAATCTAAATCAAATAACTGCACATAGAACTAATCCTCCAGCAAATACAGTAAATATTACAACGAGTATTCCAAATCCTTGGACTGCTAGTTATCCATCTTTAGCTGAGATAGGACAAAGTAAAATCTCATATCAGCAAATAAATAAAAGTAATTCAAATATTGTAGATGCTTTTAACATCAGTCCAAATAGTATAGATATCATAGCTAACGCACAAATTAATTCAAATAGTCATAGTAATTTTGTAATAGACACAAGTAGACTTCATTTAAATGGCAGAGTAGAATTACCATTTCATGGAAAGGCAAAAGATTTCACATTAATAGATACAGTAGATTTAGATTTAGGTGATAGTACTTATTTTAAATATGTTGATTGGTTTATGTTTAAAATCTTAACAAATAATTTTTATCCGATTGATGCCGATATACAAGTATATTTATTAGATTCTCTAAATAACATTATAGATTCTATAATACCAGCAGATCAAAGAATAGTTAACTCTGGAGTAGTAGGTCCAGGACCAGATTATAGAGTATTAACTCCTAGTGCTAAAATGACTACAAATAAATTTGAAGGGAGTAGAAAAGATGCATTAGTAAATGTTAGAAAAGCATTGATTAAAGCAGTGTTGAATACTACTGATCATGGTAGCTCAATAGTCAAAATATACTCTTATGAGTATGTAAATGTGAGAGTGAGTGCCCAAGCACAATTAAATAATTTAACTTTTTAACCCGATAAAATAATTAGTATTATGAAAAAGATATTTTTAATTATTATATTTAGCATAGTTACAGTAGAAATATACAGTCAATATGATTTCACGACGAATGATATACCAGCTATACCACAATCTACATATTTAAATCCTGCATTAATGCCTACGTGCAGAGTATACGTCAGCTTACCTGGTTTAGCATCTACTGCTTTTCAATTTGGGCATACTGGCTTTAATCCTTATCAAGTACTAGATTCTCGTAATGACACTACTTTTATTAATTTTAATTCAATAGTAGATCATGTTGCTAAAAATAATTTAGTATATTACAATATATCTGAAGAGCTGCTATCTTTTAGTTTTAAAATAAAAGATAAACATTATTTTTCTTTTAATATAACAGAAAAAACAAATCTAAATTTTTATTATCCTAAAAGCTTGATGGAGTTTGCTTATAAAGGCAATGGAGCATTATTAGATCAATCAATTACTTTGGATCCATCATTAGATTTTACTTATTATAGAGAATATGCATTAGGATATGTTAATAACATTAATGATAAAATATCTGTAGGTGCAAGAGTAAAGTTATTATCTGGTAAGCTAAACGTTAATACTGGCAATACAGATATTAAATTAACTACTGCAGGTGAGATGTATGACATCACTGCTATAGGTAATGTGGAGCTAAATACGAGCATTCCTAAAGAGTTACGAGATACAAATAACTTAGATAATATTGATAGCTTAATAAATAATACTGATTTTCTTAAAGATTTTATATTATTAAAAAATAATTTAGGAGGTGCGATAGATTTAGGCGTCACATATAAACCAACAGAAAAGATAACTGTAGGATTATCTGTAATAGATTTAGGATTTATCAATTGGAAAAATGACCCATTAAATTATGTAAGTACTAATGAAAATGCCACATTCACCTTTACAGGAATAGATGTGGCTCCATTAATAGCTGGGTCAGATTCTGCCTTTGATGAAAGGATGGATGATTTATTAGATTCTATTAAAGATATATTTGATATGGATTCCACATTTAATTCATATACTACGTGGTTACCTACAAAAATATATTTGACATTTAAATATGATATAAGTCCCAAAACTTCATTTGGTGGTGGAGCCAAGTTAATGTTTGTTAATAAAAAAATAGCTCCATCTTTTCATGTATATGCAGTACATAAATTTAGCCATATTTTCCAAGCTACAATTAATTACTCAATAGCATATAGGAATTATTCTAATCTTGGATTTGGTTTTGCCTTGACATTATCACCATTTCAATTTTATATAACTACAGATAATCTATTAGGACCACTAATCTACGATGAATATCAGTACTATGATGAAGAAGAAAATAAATTTGAATATGTCAATATACCACATAATTTAAAATTTTTAAATGTACATTTTGGTTTTAATTTTGCTTTTGGTTGTAAACCTAAAAAACATAGAGCACCTTCAATAAGTTTATAATAGTGTAACAAAAAGGGAGAAATAGGGGGGAAAACAAAAGATTAGAAATAGGAATGGTAAAGGATTTTGTATATATTGATTATTTGTTTAAATAAAGTAATGATATAATTACTAATAAAAATATTCATTAAAATTAGTTTAGTACTTATATAATTAGATTTTATTAAATTTAATTTTTTTCGAATTTAAATCTCTAAAAAACTTTATAGATGATATAAATATAAGTATTAAATATTTATATTTATATCATTACTTAATTTAAACATTAAATATATAATTTTTATAATGCTGCTCTATTAGTATTATATTAAAGTTATTTTAAGGCATAATAGAAAATTCTAAACTAAAAATAATAAAGAAATAAAACACTGAGTATCTATCTATGGGACTTTTAATTATTGAATATTGTTTTAGGATTTTGAATTTAATATTATGTTTTTCCCTTATTTAGACTAACTTAATTAGTTATATTAAAATATCTTTGTTTTTTACTAAGCATTTTGTTTTCTAGTAATTCAATATAAGTGTCTTTTATATTAGAAATCAGATTATCAATTGAGTAATTTTTCATTATAAAATCTTTTCTATTTTCGAGGATATTATCATCTATGAGATGTCCATTAACTAGTTTAAACATTGCATTTGATAAAGCATTTGCATCATTTTTATTAATCAGAATAGCATTATCATTAACTATATCTATTACACCACCTACATTAGTAGAGATAATAGGTAATTTACTAGCTTGTGCTTCTATCAAGCTGACGGGTGTCCCTTCATTATTAGATGTTAATAAAATAGCATCTGATGCAGCCATTATATAATCTATATCCTTTCGCCAGCTTGTAAAGATTATATCTTCATCACCATTTGCCGTTTTGTATGAATATTTTAGTTTATTAATATTTGCATATTCCATTAATTCTGCCCTTAACTCTCCATCCCCAACAAACAAAATCTTTATCTGTTTGTTGGTTTTATTTTTAATCATATTTAAAGCATCGATTACTAACTTATGATTTTTTATAGGAACAATTCTACCGACAAGGCTAAACACAAAAGTATCATTTGATATACTAAATTCCGATCTTATTTTATTTCTTTTATTTTCTTTATCTATAGTAAATTTATTTAGTTCAAATCCTAAAGGTATTACTTTTACTTTATTATCAGGTGCTATTTTATATTTTTCGCATAAATCTTTTTTTTGATTATCACTCAGAGCTATTAATAAGTCTGTGTTTTTAGCTAAATTTTTTTCTAAAGAGATGTAAAAATTTGTTTTGAAATTATCAAAATATGAATCAAAGACATGTCCGTGAAAAGTGTGCACGATCAATGGAACATGTGCATGATATGCTGCCCATCTGCCTATAGCACCTGCTTTAGATGCGTGAGTATGTACTATTTGTGGATTAAACTCTTTGATAATTTGTTTGATTTTTTTATATGCTAATAGATCATAATATGGTGAAATTTCTCTTTTTAATTCTGGTAAAACAAGGGGTTCTATACCAAGAGAATGGGGTATCTCGAGAGATGAAGCTTCATATTTACCATTTTTGCCACCTATTAGTAATGTTTCAAAATCCTTATCTAAATATTTTGTTAAGTAGCTAGCATTATATGTGGGACCACCAAGATTAAATCTATTTAAAATTCGAACTATTCTGATTTTGCTCATATTTTCTATTCCAAATATCATTCAGTACATATAGGGTATAAAATAATCTATCTGAATTTTTAGCAAATTTAATTAAATTATTTTGATTATAGTATAAATTTTTATTTAAAATTAATTTAAAATTGCTATTCAACCCTTTATTTTCAAAATCATTTAATAAAAAATCATTCATCCATTTTTTAATTGGTACTTCAAAGCCATGCTTGGGCTTATTTAAAATATAATCTGGCAAAACATCACTAAATGTATTTCTTATTAGAATTTTATTAGTATTTTTATTAAATTTAAATGAATTAGGAATTTTGAAAACATTATCTACCAGCTCATAATCTAAAAAGGGAGAACGTATTTCTGTAGAGTTAGCCATGCCCATAAGATCCGTTTTCCTCAACATATCGCCTTCTAAAACTATGCTAAAATCAGTAGCTAAAATATTTTGATCTTCAATAAATTTTTCTTGTAAGAAATTAATTTTTTCATTAAACTCATGGCTCTGAATAATGTCTGGATTCAAAATGTTATTAATAAAAAAAACATCGTTTATAGCAGTTAAATAAAAATATCTATTAAAGCCTTGTAAATCAAAAGCATTAGAAAATTTTTTTAATTGTCTCAATTTATTACTAAAAAAGTTATTGGAATTATAATTATCCCAAATAAAATTTTTACCTCCAAAAGAAATTAATTTATTAAAACAAGTTTTTTCATTTAATCTCGCCCAAGCCCTATATTTATTATAACCTCCAAAAAGTTCATCTGCTCCATCACCTGATAAAACTACTTTTACAAAAGGCTTAACAGCATTTACAAGAGTATAAAGTGCAATAGCAGAACTATCAGCATAAGGTTCATCAATATAATTAATAGCATTATTTATTGAATTTACCAAATTTTTTTCTTCTATAGGAATTATCTTATGAGAGATATTATTATCAATAGCAAATTTACTAGCAATAATAGATTCATCATAATATGGTAAATCTGGGAAGCTAATGGTATATGCTGTAATATCAGGATTAAATTTATGTGCTAAAAAAGTAATTATAGAAGAGTCTATACCACCACTCAAGAATGTTCCTACTGGAACATCTGCATTTAATCTAATTTGTACACTTTTTTCTAGTAATGATTTTATGTTATTAATATTTGTAATTACTTCATCATTATTCAATGTTTCAGTTGGCAAATTATAATACTTGTTTATTATGATTTTATCTCCATCATAAATCAAATAACTAGCAGGAGGTAATTTTTTTATATTTTCAAAAGCACAAAATGGACTAGGAATATAAGTAAGAAACAAATATAAAGCAATTGCAGAATAGTCGTAATCGCAAGATATATTCATAGATCTCAAAGCTTTTATCTCTGAAGCGAAAAATAATTGACCATGATTATAAAAATAATAAAGTGGTTTATCACCAAACCTGTCTCTAGCTAACAATAATTTATTCTCATAAACATCATAAAATGCAAGAGAGAAAAATCCATTAAACATTTCAAGTGCTTCATTACCAAAATGTATTAATGCATACAGAGCAACCTCAGTGTCAGAGCTAGTTATAAATTTATATCCTAAAGATATAAGTCTACTTTTTATATCTTTATAATTAAAAATTTCACCATTTAAAATCAAAACATACCTATGACTATCGTCCCACATGGGTTGATTAGCAGCTTGATCTAAAATAGATAATCTGGTATGACAAAACAACAACTTAGAATTGATAAATTCATATTTTTGAAAATCTGGCCCTCTTTGTATAAGTGAATCACATACATTTTTAGCAATATAATCAGTATTGAGATTGTTTATAAAATCAGAATAAATACCAGCAATTCCGCACATAAAATTAAAAATATTGAAAAAAAACTAAAAACAAAAATACAAATTTTTGTAGTAATATAATTTTTCAAGGGAAGCTTGATAAAGTAACAAATTATTGAGAAAAGGATTTTTAATTGAGTAAGTATGATAAGAAGGTAAAAAATCAACAAACATTTTTTAAATGTTTCAAACAGTATATGATATTTTACTTACTCTAAAATATTCATACCAGGCAAATCTATCCGATGATGCAAGGTTAAGCATTCTGCCAGTATTATTTATTATGCCTTCTGATAAATATTTACCTATCGCTACATACCACATAATGTAGTTTTGCAGATATTTGGTTGCTACTCCTCTAAACTTCGAATATATCCATTTAGTGAATTCCTCTGACTTAGCCTTCACTATAGCAGTGCTATAGACACCTCGCTTCTTTCTTTTGGCTCCTACTATCTCTTTATGTTTAACTTTACTCTTTCTTATGTGTCTAAATGCGTATTTAGTACCAGTGCATAATACTGCATCTTCTGTCATTCTACCTTTCAGAAATTTCTCAATGTCTTCTTGCTTTGCCCTATTGCTCTCAGTATTCCTAAATAGTATATTTCCACTTCTATCTGTTGCAACTATTACAGCCACTTTTTTGGGCTTTTTTCTCATCGCTCGTTTCATTTCTTTTACACTTGAATACTGTCTACCCTTTTCAGAATAATCCATCAGCAATTCGTCTATTTCTACTATGCCAAAGAAGTTTACATTTTTGTCAAAATTCTTTAAAGCAGCTAAAATTTTGTGTCGCCATGTGAAACTTGTCGGCAGACTTATGCCAACCTCTCTAGCACAAGCTCTGAGACTTTTACCTGCTACCATACAACGAATGTACTCGAGCATGAGTTGAGACTTCTGTAATCGATATACAAAGGTTCCCGTGGTAATTCTAAACTGTCTACCACAATGTTTGCAAAGATAATTCTGCATACCTTTTTGTTTGCCATTTCTTACAATATTATTGCTACGACAGTTAGGACATAGAGGAGGAGTACTTTGAAGTTTCAAACCTTGGTAATCTACTACGTCAGCTTCGTTCTGTAGTAGAAAATCGTAGAGTTTATCATAGAATGCTTTAGAGTCTTCCTTACTCATAGCCAGATGTTCATTAATATTATCAACTAAAGTCTTCATAAATATTGAATTTTTGGCAAATATACATAATAATTTTAATATGATATTAATATCATTAATTATTTTAAACATATTATAAATGTTTAAATAATACCAATATCTCTTGTCATCTTTTAATTTTCAAACTTCTCTAAATGTAAAATTATCTTATCTCTAACGAAATTCGTATGAAATATTATTCACCTTTTTATATCACCCTCTTTTTACAATCCTATATCTTATCTGGCTAATATAAGTTATTTTGAATATTTTTATTTTGCAAATTCTTGTTCTACAGCTTTTATTATATCGTCATCTACTAAAATTCTACCACAATATTCACAAATTAATATTTTTTTATGTAGTTTTATTTCTAATTGGCGTTGAGGAGGTATATTATTGAAGCATCCACCACAAGCATTCCTAACAATGCCTACTACTGCTAATCCATTTGATACTCCATTACGAATCCTTGTATATGCTTTTAAATATCGCTCTTCTACATTTTTCATAGATTCATTGAGCAAAGCATTAAGACGTTTTTCCTCTTCTTCTGTTTCTTTGATTATTTCGTTTAGTTCAGATTTTTTATCGCTTAGTATAGCTATTTTTTCATCTATTTGTTCTTTAGCTTCTTGCAATTGTTGTTGTTTTATGCCAATTTTATCTTGTGTTTCTCTTATTCGTCTTTCAGCTAATTGAATATCTAACTCTAAATTTTCTATTTCTTTAGTTAGAGCTTCGTATTCTCTGTTATTACGTACTTGGTATTGTTGCTCTTTTCTATGCTTTATATTATCTGTTAGTTCAGAAATTTTAATTTTTTGGTATTTAATATTTTCTTCTAATTTTTCAATTTCTTCTTTTATTTTTCCCATTCTAGTTTTTAGTCCTTCGATTTCGTCCTCCATATCTTGCACTTCAGCTGGTAATTCTCCTCGAATTATTCTAATTTTATCTAGTTGAGTATGAATATATTGTAGTTTATATAGTGATTTTAATTTATCTACAACTAAATTTTCTAAATTTTCTGATTCTTCATCTTTGATATTATAAGTAGTTTTTATATTTTCTTTATCATTTATAGTAGATTCTTGGTCTTTTATTTTAGTCTTTTCTTTAGTTTCTTTACTATTTTTTTCAGTTTTTAATTGAGCTTTAGGAGATTTAGTTTCTTTAGTAGTTTTTTCTGAAGTAATTTTTATATTTTCATCTTCAGTTTTAGATGCCTTGTTTTTACTAGCAGTGGTCTTAGTATCTTTGCCATCTGTAGTTTTTTTACTAGTAGTTTTAGTAGTAACGGGTTTTTTAGTTTCTTTTTCAGTATTATTTATTTTTTTAGATGTAGTAGTACTTTTTTTATTTTCTTGTTTTTTTGCCATAATTACTTATATTAAAAATATTTTATATATGAATTTGATTTTTCAAATTTTTGAATTGCAAAGTTACTAAATTTTTTTGATAAAAAATCATACATTTTTTCTATAAAAATGATTTCAGATTTATAATGATCTATATCTACCAATAAAATTTTATTATTTGCAGCTTGGAAATCGTGATATTTAATATCTGCTGTTAAAAAAACATCAGCATTTTGATGAATAGCTTCTTGCAACAATTCTATACCTGATCCAGTACATATTGCGATGGTATTAATTTTTTTATTGTTATCTATTCGACTATAACGTATTATAGGTAATGAGAAACTCTTTTTTATCATAGATAAAAAATCAAACAATTCCATAGAATTTTTTAGTTCGCCTATAGCTCCTAATCCTATTTGTGGATGTACATTATCTAATGGATAAATGTCGTATGCTACCTCTTCATAAGGATGATTACTTATTAATGCTGCTACAATGTCATTTGTAAGCCATTTAGGGAATATGGTTTCTATTCTTGTTTCTGGTTCATAATGTAATTTATTTTTCTCACCAACGAATGGATTTGTATTCTCACCTGCTCTAAATGTGCCTGTACCTTGAATGTTATAACTACAGCTATCATAATTGCCTATCACACCGGCACCTGCTTCGAATAGTGCTTCTCTGACTTTGTCAGCATAATCATGAGGACAAAAAGTAACTAATTTACATAAAAGATTAGTTTCAGGTTTTAAAATTTTTATATTTTGCAAATTCATTTTTTCTGCTACAGCTATGTTTAATCCATACGATGATTTATCCATGGGCGTATGACAGGCATATATGTTTAAATTATTTTTTATTATTAATTGAAGTAAATCATAGACATCGTTACCAGCTATTAATTTTTTAATATTATGAAATATAAAAGGATGATGGGTGATTATCAGGTTACAATTTTGCGAGATAGCCTCATTTATTACCTCCACATCTAAGTCTAAGGCTACTAATATACCTGTAATGTCAGCATTCCTATCTCCTATGATTAACCCAGAATTATCATATGATTCTTGAATATATAGCGGATAAACAGATTCGATTTCATCAATTATATTTTTTAATATCATATTTTTCAGATTTTAATATTAGCAAAATTAATAAAATGAGTCAAATAAATTAAAAATATTTATATTTGTTAAAAAAAATAATGAATGCGTTATTATTAAGTGCTGGATTAGGAACAAGGCTTAGACCATTAACCAATAATATTCCAAAGGCTCTAATTGAGGTTAATAATGAACCAATATTAAAGTTAAATTTAGATAAATTATATAAATTTGGTATAAGTAGAGTAATAGTAAATGTTCATTATTTATCAGATAAAATTATTGATTATATAAAAAAATTATCTTACCCCAAGATGGAAATTATAATTTCTGATGAGAGTGAAATGCTCCTAGACACTGGTGGAGCACTGCTAAAAGCAAAAGATTTATTTATAAAAGATGAACCAATATTAATCCACAATGTAGATATATTGAGTGATACAAATTTGTCAGAATTATTAGAATATAAAAATAGTAAAAATATCGATGCTTTATTAGTAGTACAAAATCGGACAAATGACAGGAAATTGATATTTGATAGTAATAATAAATTAGTAGGTTGGGTTAATCACAATAGCAATGTGCAAAAAACAATAAGAAATATTGTATTGCCTACAACAGAATTCAGTTTTTCGGGTATAAGCTTGATTTCATATGATTTACTGCAAGATATACCTTATAGTGGTGCTTTTAGTATTATAAACTTGTTTTTGAATTGGTCAGAAAAATATAATGTTAGCTATTATGATGACACTGATTCATATTGGTTTGATATTGGTACAATTGATTCTTTAGAGCAAGCAAATAATTTTTTTAAAACTACAGACTAAAAATTTTTTTAAACTTTATTATCTTTGCTAAAAAATGCAAAAAAGACAATTTCCACATAGTTACGTAATAGTTTTTTTTCTTATAATAATAGTTACAATTTTAACTTGGATAATACCTGCTGGAGAATTTAATCAAACAACAATATTAACTGACGAAGGACAAAAAACAGTAATAGATGCAGCAAGCTATCACCATATCGAGCAACATCCACAAACTTGGCAAATGTTCTCATCTATTTTTGATGGAATTGTTGACAAAATCGAGATAATAGCATTTATATTCATAGTAGGGGCTAGTTTTTTTCTTATAAATAAAGGAAAAATTTTAGATGTAGCTATAAATAAATTACTAAAAATCACACAAAAATGGCGACAAAAGAGAATACCATTAATCGGAGAAGGTAATCACTTGATTATCATTATCTTTATGATTGTATTTAGCATTTTTGGAGCTGCATTCGGGATGAGTGAAGAAACAATAGCATTTATTGTACTTTTTGTACCAGTATTTATAGCATTAGGATATGATAGTATAGTAGCAGTAAGTGTGGTTTTCGTAGGAGCTACGATAGGATTTATCGGAGGAGTAACAAATCCTTTTACAGTGGGTATAGCCCAAAGTATAGCGGGTATTCCAATATTTTCTGGAATAGAATACAGAATAATTTTATGGTTTTTATTTACTATAATAGGGATAATATTTGTGCTTAGATATGCTAAAAAAGTATATAAAAATCCTAGACTATCACTAGTTTATGATTCAGATGAATATTGGAGAAATATAACTGTGAAAGATGAAGAAATTATTAGCGAACGAGCAGACTGGAGAGGCTGGCTCACGTGGATACTTATTAATTTATTTATGATTTACGAATTAATTCAAATTATAGTTATTAATGCAATGAATACTCAAGCAATAATTTTAATATGTTTAATAATATTTAATATAATCGTAGGAATATATACATTAATAAAATATAAAAAAGAAATTTATGCATTATATTTACTTGCGTTCACAATAATTGCAATGATATTAGGTGTATTAATATGGCATTGGTATATAAAGGAAATAGCTACATTGTTTTTAGTATTAGGTATATTCACTGGAATGAGCATAAAGATGAAAGCAAATGATATAGCCAAAACTATGATAGAAGGAGCCAAAGATATAGCCTCAGCAGCATTAATAGTTGGATTAGCCTCAGCAATAATAGTCATATTGCAAGATGGTAAAATATTAGATACTATACTCTATGCCACTGCGAATGCAATACCAGAAAATTCCAAATTTTTAGCAGTGCAAGGAATGTACATATTTGAAACATTATTTAATTTTATTTTACCATCAGGTTCAGCAAAAGCAGCTCTTACAATGCCTATAATAGCACCATTATGCGATATATTAGGTATTTCTAAGCAATTAGGAGTATTAGCATACCAGTTAGGAGATGGTTTTACAAATATGATAACTCCAGTAAGTGGAGTATTAATGGGCGTTTTGGGTATGGCGAGGATACAGTATAATGTATGGGTCAAATACATTTGGAAATTCATAGTATTTTTATTTGTCATTGGAGCTTTGCTACAAATACCGCCGATAATAATGCAGATACCAGGTTTTTGAGAGGGAGGGGAGTAGGGGAGGGGAAAGGAATAGAAGATTAATCTTTTAAAATTAATATTGGATTTAATCTCAACTCCATATATACATACCACGCTTGCCGATCTGATGAAGCTAAATTAAGCATCCTGCCTACATCTTCTATCAATTTCTTTAACAAATATTTGTGCTTTATTATATACCACATTATGTAGCTTTGTAGGTACTTAGTTGCCACTCCTCTGAATT
>Ga0208041_1000264_pt1 | contig 59749 bp, 58 predicted proteins | sample AD_SCU002_MetaG_FD_184453 | JGI IMG/M metagenome (GOLD analysis project Ga0208041, IMG submission 184453) | Active sludge microbial communities of municipal wastewater-treating anaerobic digesters from China - AD_SCU002_MetaG (SPAdes) (version 2) | ecosystem: Engineered > Bioreactor > Anaerobic...
CACTCCGGTTTTCAGATTATCCGGAACAATCATCCGAGCCACCCCTCCGAAATACTGAAACATATGGACATGAGCCAGAATCCAGTTTTCAAGGCTTCGAGAGAGAAAAGCTTCCACATAAGCATATTGGCTGTAAGAAAGTACCCCCACAAAGAAATATACTGGGATCTGAGCTCCAGTCTCTCGATTCATTAAACAACCAGTCTTTCCGGCCCAATCCACTTCGATCTGTTCACCTGGTTTGCGAGGAATATGGAGCGTGGCGCGATGCTTCCAGGCATATTGTTGGTAATGATGGCAAAATTGTGAATACATCAGAGGAGTTTGCTGACTGGATCGACAGGCTTCCCCGTATTCCTGCCATAAGAGTTTAAGCGACACTCCTTGCCGTTGAAGCTCTTTATGCACATAGGCTAAATCAGGATACTTTCGGGAGGCATCCCTGGATGCCTTGGGAAACAACAGCTGGGCAATTTCGAGTGCGGTTTTATCCTCACATTGTTCCCAGCTTAACTGAAGATCTTTGGCTCGTTGAAGGACACGACTCACGGTGTTACGAGAACATTGACAGCTTGCTGCAATGTTACGTTGACTGATTCCCTGCTTGAATAAGCGGAGAATTTCACGATACTTAACCATACAAAGCCTCCTTAGAATTTAGTTGCACTGTGGTGGGTGCTACCTTTATTCTAAGGAGTTTTGTGAAAAATACCCCTGAATTAAACCCTCTGGATCATTTTCATCGGATGTCTGGCTCAACTTAATCGGAACGATGGCTCAAAGTGAGACGGATTATCCAGTTATTGAAAGGAGCATACATGCAAGTAATTATTATCATGGCCATCATTGGTATCATCATACTAATTGGATCGAGCATCAACGCTGACTTCAGCAAAAAAATCATGGGAAAATTTATCAAACCAATTTTCATTATCATCATTTTGCTTGTGCTCGTTTTTTCAATGTTTTCACAAGTTCCTGCTGGACATATTGGTTTGTTGTATCAATTTGGTGCCATCCGTGGGGAACGTACAGATGGGCTTCAGTTTAAAGCACCCTGGCAAACCGTAGTGGCTGTTAATATACAAACCCAACGAAAAACATACAAAGAGATCTATTGTTTTAGCAAAGAAACCCAAGAAGTTCTTATCAATGGCACGGTCAACTTTTATATTGATAGTAAAAATATTCAAAAACTCTATCGAAACGTTGGTAAAGAGTATGTAGAGAAACTTATTGATCCTCGTGTTCAACAAGCTATTAAAAATCAGACAGTGCAATTTTCAGCCATTGATATCGCACCAAATCGTGAAGCTATACGTAAGTCAGTCAAAGAATCACTAGTGTCAGATCCTGAATTGAGTTTGAATTCCATTATCATAACCGATTTTTTACTTGAAAACATCGATTTTAACACCGATTTTAAAGCTGCGATCGAAGCAAAACAAGTTGCAACGCAAGAAGCCTTGAAAGCTGCAGAACAAATTAAAATTGAAAAAGCCAAAGCAGACCAAGCAATCGAAACCGCCAGAGGCTTTGCAGAATCAGAATTTACAAAAAAGAAAGCTGAAGGCGATTGGATTTTGTATATTGGACAAAAACAAGCAGAAGCCAACCAACTTCTCAATAAAACATTGACACCCGAACTCGTTCAACTCAAGATGATTGAAAAACTAAGCGATAAGCTTCAAATAATGATTGTTCCATCTGGATCTATCAACTTTTTTGATCCAAAAGGAATGCTTAAACAGCTTACTGAAGCAACACCCCAATAAAAGGCAAATCGTAAATGTAGCATTGCATGTGTGTTTGAGTTGACTTTATCAACTCGGAGGGAGCAAAAATGATATGAGTACTGAGATTGATTTATATTCCCTCGTTGAGTCACTAACTCTTGGAATAGTATGCCAAGATCAGGATTACAAAATCATTTACTGCAATAAAGCCGCAGAACACATTTTAGGCATTAATAAAGACCAAATTTATGGTTTAACTTCTTTCGATGTGCGTTGGAAAGCAATTCACGAAGATGGAACTGACTTTCCTGCAGAAACCCATCCCATTGTAGAAGCTTTAAGAAAAGGTATTTTTGTAAAAAATGTTACCATGGGGGTGTTTATTGAAAAAATCAACGATTATCGATGGATAAAAGTAAGTGGAATTCCTGTTTTTTAAAGATCAAAAAAAACCTCCTATTCAAGCTATAGCAGTTTTTGAAGATATTACTGACAAAATACGATTAGAAAATTCACTTCTTGATAGTGAAAAGATGATGAATAATCTCATTGATTTTGCTCCTTATGGTGCTCATCAATACTATCTAAATGAAGACCAAGAACTGATCTTTATGTATTTCAATAAATCTGCTAACAAAATTCTTGGAATAGATCAAAGTGTGCTTTTAGGAAAAACAATCGAATTTGCTTTTCCAGGCTTATCCACTAACCTAATACAAATGTATAAAAATGTTGCATTAAGCGGAATCCCTGCGCATATTGAAGATGTTTACTATGAAGAAGGTAAGATCAAAGGAGTATTTGATGTATATGCGTTGCAACCCTCATATGGAAACGTAGTTTCTTTTTTTCTTGACGTTTCTGAGCAAACTAAAGCTGCTGATGAATTAAAAAAACTCAATCAGGAGTTAGAGGAGCGAGTTAAGGAAAGGACACGAAAACTGGAGCTTGTTAATTCAGAGCTTGAAGCCTTTTGTTACTCTGTAGCGCATGATTTCAAAACTCCTTTGCGGACTATAAATGGGCAAGTTCACAAAATACAAGAAGATTTTAACCAAGAGATAAGTCAAGATTTAAATCTAATTCTTGAAACTATCAATGAATCAAGTCTCCAGCTCAACAAAATGCTTGATAGTGTTTTACTTTTAAAAAATATCTCACGAAAAAGCTTTCATATCAGCTCAGTAAACTTGAGTTCCCTTGCTTTATCGATTATCGCTAACTTACAAGCTAGACCTGAAAGCAAGACTATTCATTTTAATTGCCAGGAAAACATGATCGTTCAAGGAGATTATGAGTTATTGGATATTATGTTAAATCATCTCTTAAATAATGCGTGGAAATACTCTTTGTTGAAAGATGATGTTAGAATCTCATTTAAGAGCACAATTGTTGACAACCTTCCCTGCTTTTGCATAAAAGACCAGGGAATTGGATTTAACATGCAGTATTACAAGAAACTATTTCAACCTTTCCATCGTCTCCATTCAAGTTCTCAAGCTGAAGGATTGGGAATAGGCTTATTAATTGCTCAGAGAATTGTTCAAAAACACAAAGGAGAAATATGGCTTGAAAGCCGAGAGAATGAAGGTACAAGTCTATTTTTTACTATTAATACAGTATAAAACCCCATTTGCACAGGCAATAAATAGCTTATGGTCGTGTATTACTGAAGATGCAGCTATCAAATCAGGAAATTTATATTTCCAGAGCTCTTTCCCATTTGTTGCGTTGATGGCATAAAACCATCCATCTGCTGATCCAAGATATAATGTTTTTCCATCAAATGCTGGAGAAGAAATGATGAAGTCTGACAAGATGGTCTTCCAACGCACTTCTCCACTCAATGCTTCAAATGCATAAAAGCTTCGGTCAAAGCTTCCAACATAAATCATGTCGTTGAAGGCAACAGGTGAGTTGTAAATCCAATCTGAGCTTTGGTGTTTCCATTTCCGGTAGCCAGTATTTGCATCAATAGAGTAAATATATCCATCGTCCGACCCCACATAAACATAATCATTCATGATGGCCGGAGAAGAAGAAACTTTTCCCGAAGTTTTAAATTGCCAGCGTTCTTTTCCCGTTTTCCATTCAATTGCATAAACATTTTCATCAGCATTTCCTATGTAAAGCAAATCTTTGGAAACGGACGGAGAGGAATGAAAAATATCTTGTCCTTTAAATTTCCATACTTCTGATCCACTTTTTCTATCAAAAGAGTAAAGATATGTATCAGCACTCCCAACAAATACAAAGTCATCATAAACTAATGGAGAAGAATTGATGACATCGCCAGTGAAACCCTTCCAGACTACGGATCCGGTAAAAGCATCAAGGGCATATAAGTTGCCATCATCCGAGCCTATATACAACAAGCCCTCGTAAACAGATGGTGATGAGTATATACTTGTACCAATAAGTGTTTTCCATACTAAAGATCCATCTTTTGCATCAATGGCATAAACATATCCATCGTAACAACCAAAATATACAGTATTATTGGCAATAGCTGGAGATGATTCGATGCTACTATTTGTTTTAAATGTCCACTCAGGAGTGCTGTATTTACGTGGACCATCTGTTGGATAATAAGCAGTTTTTTGGTAATCAGCTCTGAACATTGCTTTGTTTGGAGTCGAGTTAATATCCTGTTCTTGGGTCTTTTGTGAATCAGTACAAGAAAAAAGAGTAAGATTGATACAGATCAGAATAAGACCAATAAGATACAAACTTAGAATACGCTTCATCATTACTCCTTGGGTCTATTTAAAAAACAATACTGGCGGAGAAGGGGGGATTCGAACCCCCGAAACACGTACGTGTTTATCTGCTTTCGAGGCAGACGCTTTCAACCACTCAGCCACCTCTCCTTAACTGAACAAAAAAATTCTTCATGATTTGTTCAATCTGGTTCTCTAATATACCATGAAAGATGAGAGTTTTAAGTGTTAAATTTTGATTAATTTTTTGGCTAGACCATGCACCATACTCAGCATTAGATATTCCATAGTACACAGCTCGAATACGAGCTAAAATAATGGCTCCCAAACACATTAGACAGGGTTCTACGGTAACAAATAGATCACAAGAACTCAACCTCCAATTATGAATGTTTTTTGACGCAGCCTCGATTGCAATCATTTCTGCATGTGCTAAGGGATTTTGCTGTGAAAGAGTTTGATTGAAACCTTTTCCAATAACAACATGATCTTTGACAATCACACATGCAATTGGCACTTCTTCCTTTTTTTGTGCCTCCCCGCATAATTGAATAGCTTCAGACATGTATTTTTCTGCATATGATATATTTGCATTCATGATTTCATTGGGGTAATTAGACCATTTTTAGCAAAGCTATAATAATCCGACTCATTAGCGCCAATAATGATATGATCAAGAACTGATACATGAACGAGTTGACATGCTTTAACAATGGTGTGAGTGGTATGCATATCATCCTTTGATGGCGTGGTTTCACCGCTTGGATGGTTATGCACAAGAATTATTGCAGAAGCTGACAACTTGGTGGCATGCATTATCACTTCGCGGGGATCAACCATACAGGTATCAATCGTACCCATGGTCAAGTGAACTGTTTTGATCGGCTTGTTTTTTACATTAAGCAGAATTAGAGAAAATATCTCTTTTTTAATGTCACGATGATAAATTCCAATTTCATCTGCAACATAGTGAACAACTTCTTCTGGACTTTGAAGTTTAGGTAGTGTATTTGCTCTTTCCTGAATGAGTCGTTTTCCGAGTTCCAAAGAAGCCTTAACTTGGATTGCTTTGGCATTTCCTATGCCTTCAATGGTGCATAATTCTTCTATGCTGGCTTGATCTAAACCACGTAAGGTTTTAAAGTGATTCATTAGCTTTTTTGCTACATCTTCAGCGCTTGTTCCGTAGGTACCCGTTCGTAGGATAATAGCCAAAAGTTTCGAAGGCGAAAGGTTTTCAGCTCCCATTTTTTGAAGCATCTCTCTGGGGCGTTCGTCCTCGATCCAGTACTTGATCGCAAGATGTTTTTCCGGTGTTATATCCTTTTTTTTCATTGCTACTCCCATGTTGCAATTTTCTCATTTCTCAGTTTTTGATAGCTAGCAAAGCGCTTTGGATGAATTTGACCCAGTCGTAAAGCTTCTTTCACTGCACAGTTTGGCTCATTAGCGTGGGTGCAATTTGAAAACTTACAAAAAGGAATTTTCTCAATAATCTCCGGAAAAAAAGACTCAACGGAATCCAAGCGAATAAATCCTAATTCTTTTATTCCTGGAACATCAGCTATGAAAGTTTTTTCGTTTAACTCGTATAACTTTGATCCTGAGGTAGTATGTCGACCTGATTTTCCTATGATATTGAGTTGATTGATTTTTAAATCCAATCCAGTTAAGGCTTTTATTAAAGAGCTTTTTCCAACACCAGAGAGTCCGAGAAAAATGGTCTTTCGACCTTCGAGGATAGTTTTCAATGATTCCAATCCATCTGAAGTCTTTGCACTGACGTAAACTACTGAAACTCCTAAGCTAGTATAGATTTGTTGTATTTCAGGATGCAAATCTTCTTCTTCGTCGCTCTTATTGATAATCAAGAAGGGTGTTACTTTGCCTGAAAGACATGCAATCAACATTCGATCAATCATTCCAATAGGAGTTATTGGGTAGTTTTTGGCAATAACTAAAAAAGCTTGATCCAAATTGCATGCAATTACTTGGTTTTGCCTGGATTTGTGAGTAGACTGCCTCATGAGGATAGTGCGGGGTGGAAGAATACGATGAATTACTGCTAAACCATCATTTAAAGAAAATTCAACTTCATCGCCAAGAGCAAGGGAGTTTGATTTATCAGCATGAGCTGATGTGTGGCTTTTTTTTAACCAAGCCTTATAGACACTACCTTGTGCGTCTCGAAGCGATATGAATCCCGATATCTCAACTATCTGACCCCGAAAAAAAGAATTGCTGATAAATCTATCCCTCTAAGATGGATAGTCTGGCAAAAAGGCAATAGATATGGTGCCAGGTCCGGAATGAGAGCCAATTGTAGGGGAAATAGAGGTAACATAAATGCTTTTTACGGGATACATTTTTTCAATTTGTTCTTTATACCAAAGAGCAGTAGATTCGTTATTACAATGACCTATTGCAAAATGTACTGATTTTAGCCCTGATATTCGCTTTGAGATCTCGTGAAGCATTTTTTTTCTGAGGCCATTGCTTCCAAAAGCTTTGGAAAAAGGTTTTAAAGCTCCTGTAGGATCGGTATGCATTAAGGGTTTTAGATTGAGCAAAGTAGCAATTTTACCTTTTGAAGCTTTGAGTCTTCCGCCACGAATAAGATACTTTAAATCTTCAACTGTAAACAATTGTTGGATGTGGTTGCATGACCACTCAACTCTATCGCAAACTTCTTTAAAACTAAGTTGTTCCTCGATGGCTTTACCTGCTTGGGCTACAATTAAACCAAGACCTACACATATACTTTTGCTATCATAAGCAAGAATGTTTTCAGAGATACTAGCTGCTATTTTTTTGGCACTGTCGATTGAAGCACTTAATGGCCTTGCTATATGGATAGCTAAAGTGTTTTTAAAATTACGATTAGTCCATTCATAGGTCTGTTTTAAGTCCATGTTGCTGAGTTGGGAGGTTTTTGCAACATCAGTTGAGTTTTGCATTCGGGTATAAAACTCATGATCGTCAATGGTAATGCGATCAATCAGATTTTCTTTTCCAAAAGTAATACGAAATGGAATACGATGTATGTTGTATTTTTCTATCAAGTCGAGGGGTATGTCACAGGAGGTATCAGTCACTAGTGCAATATTATGATTTACTTCTCCGTAGATATCTTTTTCCTGCTGACGAATATCTTCAATCTTCTCCTGATCTGTTTGACCATACTTTTGCAGAATTTGAAAAATTTTACCGGGCTGGTCTGAATGAGCATGGATTTTCATTTTTGTTTTTGAACCAACCACTACAACTGAGTCTGCAAAGGGTTTAAGTTCATCTTGAATAGTTTTACTGGACAAATGGTCGCCAACTAAAATGCACTCGGTGCAATAGCGATAGATTGAATCGGATTCTGGTGTATTGTTCGGTAAGGTTTTTTTATTTTCATCGGATATCTTTTTCCATAATTCACGGCGCATACGGCCATGTTCCATGTAGTCAACAATACCCTCAATCATATACACAAATCCTTGTGCACCTGCGTCAACTACATTTGCTTTACGAAGCACTTCCATCTGTTGAGTTGTACGAGCTAGACTAGCCTTAGCGGTTTCGAGTGATTGATACATTAGCGATGAAAAATCAGCTTCATTTTTACATCGTTCTGAAAGATCCTGTGCCCATTCTCGAATAACAGTCAGTATAGTACCTTCTTTAGGATTTGAAACTGCTTCTACTGCTCTTTTAGAAGCCAAGCTTGACGCTTCAGCCAAGTCTTTAGTATTAATTTTTCTGAATTTTTCAAAGCCTTCAGCTAGACCTTGGAAAAATTGAGCTAATATGGCGCCTGAATTTCCTCTGGCATTCATAAGGATGCTGTCGGCTATTAATTTGCTGGATTCTGAAATTGAGGAAGAATTGACGCTTTCAGGATCCAATGCAATCGAACGTAGGGTTCCGCCCATGTTAGTACCCGTATCACTATCAGGAACAGGAAAGACATTAATATCATCGAGTTGTTTTTCTCTTTCAATCAGCCATTTACTCGCTGCAACAATAGCACGATTAAACCTATTGCCATCTAAAAACTGAATACGATAATCATTTTTTTCTACCATTTAATCCACCTTTAGATATGTCATCTTACCCACATCAATCATAAAACAGGAATAACGCTTTTTCAATGAGAGAAACGAGAGAAATTACTGGGTGTTACCAGCAACACTGACTCCACGTAGCTTTATTGAACATGGCCCGTAATATTGCTTCAATAGCCTACGTTCCTTTGAAAGAATCAAGTTGTTATGTATTTTTTTTAGGTTTCCAGAAATGGATCCACCAAATACAGGAGTAACTTTGTTTCCATCATAAAAATAAGCCAAACGTATTTCACCGCCAAAATCACTTGTTATTTGATCCATTTGAAAATCAGAGAAGGCTGTAATCTCTAAAAATGCTTCACTTTTCATTTGTTGGAGTGTCTGGCTCCCACTATCAACAGAGATGTTGCAAAACTGCCCTGTTGGCGGAGTATGTATATAGTGACTATATTGGATATCCCCCCAATACCTTTCGACTATGCCTTCTTGTATAAGTCGCATTTTGTGAAGTGGAAATCCATCTGAATCAAAGGGTCTTGAGTGGTAGGATCCTGGAAGCTGAGGATCTAAGTAGAGTGAAATTTTATCACCTTCGATTTCATCTCCTTGAATGTTTTCACCAATATCTGTATCAGAAATATTTTCATAGATATTTCTGGCTGATAGACGAAACAGATAGTATTGCAATAATTCACTTACTGCGTCACCAGTAAGGATTACGGGTATTTCACAAAGATTTGGCAGGGGTATTGCTCTTGCCCGATCTGAAGTAGCGTGTAACAACTGCATAATCTTGCTCTTAAGCACACCTTCTTTGAGATCGGACAAAAGAATAGCTTCATACAATTCAATTTCTTCGCTTATACCGGGGGCTTGGGTAATACATTCAACATAAAGGCTGGGTTTAACAAAATCGATGGAAAGACCTTTGGAGTTAGTGATAAATTCTTGCTTAAGAGATAAAAACAATTCACTCGAATTTATTCTAACCTTATCTAAAGACGAATTGGATGAATATATTTCTTGGACTAGTTGAGGAAGATTTTCGCTTAAATCCTGAACACTAGGGACATTATTGCTTGGATAGTTGACGCATACTACATGATTTACTATCGGAAAGCGTTCGTTTTTAACAAAACTTGAAGCATAAACTGCTTTTCGAATAGTTTCTTCCATCTCCTCATCTGACATGGTAGGATGTATAGTAGTGGTTGCTGAGCCCCGATATGACTTTAAATTAAATTTAAAGTCACGATACACGGTCAATTTTATATCTTCAATCTGTTTTGCTCGAATCATATCTACTGAATCACCAATAAAAAAGAGTTCTCTGCCTTCATTTTTAATCGATACAATTTTCCAATCGGAGATTTCGTCGCTAAAGAGGCTTAGACATTTTTTGATTCTGTCAATCATTTTACACCAACCTTGCTTTGGCTTTGATGTAGGGACCGCCTGTAGATACTTTTACCATCTCTTTGTATCCTTTTCCGCAAGCTCCTGTGCCAAACAGCTCAAAATCATTGGAGACCATGGAAATTGACTTAAGCAAATCAGGTACATAACCTGTCATAATGATAGGAGAAAAAATCTTGCCTGTTAATTTCCCATTTCTTATTTCTTTTGCATATGCAACTACGCATTGTATACCCCAATTTTTGGGATCTTCCATACCACTTTGACTGCTTTCCAGCAACATGCCGTAGTCAATGCTTTGTATCATCTCGTCAAGACTATGATGACCTGGTACAAAAAAAGTATTGGTCATTCGAGTATAGGCTTTATGAGCATAGGATTGGCGTTTACCATTGCCAGTAGGATAAACATCCAATCTTATGGAAGACAAATGGTCGCAAATACCATTGATAAGTCTGCCATTTTGTATTATGACAGTATCTCTTCCAGGATTTCCTTCATCATCGAACCAATAAGATGATACATGCTCTGCGGATTTTGCTCCATCATGCATATTTACCAACTCGGAAGCAATCATTTTTTCCATGAATTCAAAAGCTTTTGCTCTCTTTTTTACAAACATATCCATTTCAACCCCATGACCAAAAGCTTCATGAGCTATAAGGCCAGAAACATCAGGAGAGCATATTACATCATATTCTCCAGGAATAATAGGTTCGGCATCTAACAGCAATAAAGCTTCATTGATGCAATCTTCAAGTTGATCTTCCATCTCATTGATAATTTCAAAGCCTTTCAAACCTGAAAAACCTCTATAAAGCGATTTTGATATCTTGTCTCGTTTAACTATTGGGACAAGATAACCCTCAGTATGTATCCAGGACTGTTCGAGATCTTTTTGTTGTGAAAGATAAAGTTTTGAGGTTTTAACTTCTTGATAAACAGCACTAAAATTTGCCAGATAAGGACTTAGTTGGTGGGCTTTATCTTTAATGTTACATAAGCGTTCTATTTTCTCAGAGGAGTCTATTTGCATGGGATCTACAGTAATTTGACCTTCATTATGCTGGTAAATTTGTTCTTCGATGGGTAATGGATATTCATGAAAAGGGACGGAGGCTTTTTTTATAAGCTGGAAGCTGTTGTTTAGGTCGTATCGAATGAGTTGTAAGGTAGATAAAAAAGTGCTTTCATTAAGAACGTTGAGTGAGAATTCAGCATAATGCATGCCATTATGCACACGCACCACAAAACCTCTTTGCCCCCAGGGGGTATCGTTTATGCTGATACTTTGTGACCGTACAGCATAAGAAGAGCCTATAACATCAGTACCAAGAATGGATACATAGGGATAATCCAAAGAAAGGACATCGATCATTTTTTTGAGCAAAGGTTTTTTTTCGGTTAAAAAACTAGAAAATTCAACCTGCATAAGTTTCACTCCTTTAGAGGCAATCACAAAGCATCTATTGCCTTATCCAAAACTCACATCACGATAAGATTTTAGTCTTGCAATTGCATTAAATCAAGTAAAAGGCGAAGATCAGTAGATGCAATAAAATTCTATAAAAGAATATTAACTTAGGTTGTTTTGGTTTCTATGATAGCGTGAAGCCTTTGAAAGCTCTGGAACATATGGGAATAAAGATCTTTGTACATAGGATACAATTCAGCATATAATCTGGCATTTGAACTTGGAAAAACGTATTCATCAGGAGTTCTTTTGCGATTTAGGATGGAATCATGTGAAAAACAATTAGTGCCTAAACCAGCGATCAGGGCAGCACCAAAAGCTGGTTCTTCAACTTCCTGATTTAGACAGATGGTATCGTTGATGATATCGCTCATGATTTGAAGCCATAGTTTACTTTTTCCTGCTCCTCCAAAGATTTTAATACGCTTGATGTCAATTCCGCTTGACTTGATAAGCTCAACTGAATCGAGAATACCAAAACTAATTCCCTCCATTAAAGAACGAATAAAATGAGCTTGTTGGTGACGCATGGAAAAACCAAAAAAAACTCCCTTAGCATAGGGGTCTGAATGGGGGGTACGTTCTCCGTTCAAATACGGAAGAAATAGTAAACCTTCTGAACCTGCAGGTGCTTGAGATGCAATTTTGGACATATCTTGATATGAAAGTTGAGGAGTAAATTGTGTTTTGTACCATCGAAGAGCTGAGCCAGCTGAAAGCATGACTCCCATGAGATGCCATTTGTTGGCCCAAGCATTACAAAAGCAATGGATCCTTCCATCAGAATCAGCGAAAAATTGGTTGATGGGAGCAAAAGCAACTCCGGATGAGCTAATAGAAATGCTAAGATCGCCCTCAGAACAAATCCCTGCAGCAAGAGACTGAGCAACATGGCTGGATGCGCCTGCAATGATTGGAGTTCCAGGAAAGATCCCAGTTACACGAGCGGCTTCTGGGCTTACAACAGAACTTGAAGCAAGAGATTCACTCATGTCGGGGAGCAAAGCTGGTGATATATGTAATGCTATGAGCATATCTTTTGACCATTTTCGACGTAAAACATTGAATAAAGATGTTCCGGATGCATCCGTGACTTCGCTCATGTATGCGCCAGATAAACGATAGCGTATATAATCTTTTGGAAGTAGAATTTTTGCGGTTCGACGGTAAAGATCAGGTTCATTTTCTTGGACCCAAACAACTTTGGGAGCTGTAAAACCTGGGTAAACTCTATTTCCTGTATATTGTATAATCTCCTTTTCGCCAATATGTTGATTCATAGTTTCACATTGGAGAATACTTCGCTGATCATTCCATAAGATACAGGGTCGAATCACTGATCCAGAACCATCAAGTAAGACCAAACCATGCATTTGACCGGTTAAACTAATTCCTTGGATTTGGTTGGGTAGTATATTTTTGGCTTCAAAAATTTTTCGTATTGAAGCAATAGTGCCTATCCACCAATCTTCTGGATCTTGCTCTACCCACAATGGATGGGGCGTATAAGTTGGGTGTTCTGTCCATGCACTTGCTACAATCTGGTAGGTATCATCGATTAGAATAGCTTTAACACCAGGGGTGCTAATTTCGATACCAAGGAAATATGTTTTATTCATGAACTTTCACCTAATATATCGTGCTTGTTCGTTTTATATCATAAAAAAATGCGCCTAGCCGGATTCGAACCTGCAACCTTCGGTTCCGTAGACCGATGCTCTATCCAATTGAGCTATAGGCGCTTACAACATTTAATATTCTACACATTTTTACAATTTTGCAAAATATCGAATTATTCCTGCTTCTATACTTTCAGCTAAATCGTCTAGAAATTTATGGTTTTTAAATCTATTTCTATCAATTTCACTTGAAAAAAAAGCACACTCAATAAGCAGTCCGTATTTTGCCTGAACAGATTTTAAGGTTAATAAAGGATCGTTTAGTATGTGATTTAATTTTAAACCAGTTCCTTTTTCAAGAGATAAGAATATCATTTTTGCTAAAGGAAGTGAGGAAACGTGCTCATAGTACATAAAAACCCCATTCGAATACGCATAATCGGAATCGTTTTGGTGAATAGACAAAAACAGGATGGGATTAAAACTATTTACAAAATCAAAGCGTTGCTGTAAACGAAGATTTTCTTTTGAAAACTCGTCCTCTCTTGTGAGAATAACTTTCGCACCTCTTTTTTCAAGACGTTTTTTTAGAATAATTGAGAGTTCCAGATTAATCTTGCTTTCAATCAGATCGCCTCTAATTACGCCAGGATCATAAATAGTCATGGTTTCTTCATCAAAAGCTCCATGACCAGGATCGATGATTATGGTTTGATTAAAAAGTACTCTCTGAGGGATTTTGCTTAATACTAGTCTATGTGAGCGATAATCGGTAGACGACTCAAAACAAGGATAGGGATAATCCTCTAGGGCAAAAGCACAAAACAAACTATTAACGGTAGGATCGTAATAATGACAGAAAACAGATTCAAGGAACGATTCAGCTAAAAACTTTTGGTTCTCAAGGATACAAATATTCTTAAATTCAATAACAATGCTTGATGTTTCAATTTTGTTTTCACAAAAAAGCATGGAATCAGATAAAAAGATGAAAACCAATTCGTCATTTTCTGTGTCTCTCGTAAACTCAATTTGTAGCTTATTTAAGCAAGCAGATTCTTGAATTGGACTATAAATCAAAACGCTAACTATAATTAAACTAATTAAACAAAAAAACAAAAGGGTTTTTAGAGTGACATGCTTATTTGCTATCAAACCAGGCCTTTATACCTGTAAAAATCCCTTCAGCGATTAAATTTAAAAAAGTATCACTTTGCAACATTTTTTCTTCTTCTGGGTTGGATAGGAAAGCGCATTCAATGAGTAAAGATGGCATAGTAGTAACATTTTTAGTCACTGCAAAACCTCGTTGTTTTGCTCCTCTATTTGCCAAACCAGTACTACTGATCATTGAGTTTAAAATCCATTCTGATAGCTGTTTATCTTCATCTTTGAAATAGAATATTTCACTTCCTTTGGCTTCGGAGCTAAGAGATGCATTGTTGTGAATACTGAGATACAAATCTGCTCCTGATTTGTTTGCCATATCAATACGCTCTTCGAGTTTTAATGAGGATTTATTTTGCTCCTGATCACGAGTTAGAATTACTTTGGCTCCAGCTTTTTCCAACAAATCTTTTAAAAATAAAGTAATTTTGAGATTAACTACACTTTCAAGAAGTCCCGTAGGTCCTATAGCTCCAACATCATAGTATCCATCCTCCGAAAAAGCTCCATGTCCAGGATCTAATATGATGGTTTTGCCAGCAATACCTTTACCAGTTTTTGGTTTTAATGTAAACACAAATTGATGCCCTTCTTCTAGCATGGCAGTTTCAAAAGAAGCATACTGAATCAAGTTAAATATGATATCAGTTTTGGATGATTGAGTGTCCCCCCGAGGCTGAGAACTAATCTTTTCCAAATCAGGATTGTCAGGAATTTTAATAAAGTTAGCAAGGGTGGTGTTGTAAAAGCTTAGAGTAACCATCTTTTGATTCACTGTTGGAACGCATTTTGCTGGTAACGCAAAATTAAAGACATAAACTAACGATTGGTTTTGTTTAGAAAAAGACAAATCAATAAGAGTGTTGTCAAGGTAGTAGGTATTAGCATCTTTGGTGAGTGTTGTCTGAAAAATTTTTGGAAAATCACTTAGAGCAAGGTGCATGATTTGATCAATGGAAGCGATGTTATGGTCGAGTTCAATACGTGCTTGGTTTTCGATAGTTTTGACAAAAACATATTTTGTATCTTGTTTAAAACGATATTCTTTTTTGTTTAGGAGTAACACTGCTTCCTTCTTTTCAGAATCCCAGGATAGAACACTATTGCTCATATTGGCGAAAAGAAACAAAGGAAGATAAAGTTGATTTTGATGATTACGTAGCAAAAGGTGGTTTTCGAGTTCTACTCCATTAATAAGAAGCTTTGGTCCATCATAATTGTTGTAATCAGAAAAATCAAAGATTAAAGCTTTATTGTCAAGCTTTGATAAAAATTTCAACTCTTTCTCCATTTCAACAACAATTCTTACGATATTGGGATTGATAGAGAATTGGGAAGCCCTAATGCTAATTATACCGTTCTCGTTAACTTGTTCCTTGAATTCGTTTTGAAATAGTAAAGTATCTGATAAGTCAAAAACATAGCGAGGAGGATTTTGAAGTCTAATAGTATCGAAGGTATATGATGCATCTTCGTTAAATGAAAGAGTTAGCGTTGTATTTTGCTTGCTTTTTGACCAGGTAACAGCGCTAATCTTTTTTTGAGTACTCTGGGGATTTTTTGGAGTTTGCTGTATATTTTTAAGTTGAACCCATCCACGTATATTTGATGAGTTTTTTACTTGAGCCCAAGCTTCATTTTGAAGATTGTTTGACATTCCAATAATAAAAATAGAACCTGTTTTTGAGTTAATTGAGGTGGGAGAAGGAAAACTTAGGTCTGGACCTTGATAAATTTTAAGTTCTGTGTTGGTATTAATAGAAAAACTTGTACCAATTAGCTTTGTGTCCAACTGGATAGGATTCTTGCTAATAGTAAGAAGAGAACCTAAGATCCAACCTTTTTTTTCAGCCATACTCACATAGAACCAGGATTCTTTGCTGTCGGTATAAGCAGAGCCCTCGATCTGAATAGGGGTAAGAGCAGATGTCTCGCCAATTTTCTCAAAATCAGTGCCTGGTCCTTTTCGAATATTTACTGCTTCTTTGGTTTCATTTCTAACTTCATTTGATTTGACTACTACTACCCAAGAAGCAACCCAACCTTTCACTGAGTTTTCGAGTTGTAATTCATACCATAGTTTTCCATTGATGTCATTTCCCTGGTTTAAAATGGGGTATTCAGATTTAATCTGAATTGTTCGAACAATTTTGGCTTGGATAGATGGACCCTCTCTAAGATTAACTATGGGTTCGATGACTGCAAATCGATTACTCACTGGAGTTTTTGTGTCTGAATACTTTTTTACCTCAACTACCCAGGAAGCAACCCATCCTTCGACATTGTTGGGCAAACGGACCATGTACCAGGTATCTTGATTGTCATCTTGTGCTTCATAGATTCCTCTTAACTCCATATAGCTTGTAATGGTTGTTACTGTGTCGAATTGGGTGCCTGGTCCTTTTCGAATATTAACGTTTTCATCGATGATGATTAACTTATCGGCAGCCGATTTTTTGTCTTCTTTCACGGTTTTAACAGTAACTACCCAAGAAGCTACCCAAGCTTCACTTCCATCATTCATAGGAATTTTATACCAACTACGATTTTCGTTGTCTTTAATTTCAGATATGACTTTTTTTTCAACAGTTTGCTGGATGACAACATTAATTTTTGAGCTCAATGAAGGAGCTACACGCACACGAACTCCTGCTTCTATGATAATAGTTTTATCAGATACGGGAACTTCTTTTTCAAGAGATTTTATAGAATCTATAACCCATGAAGCAATAAAACCTTCCAGAGTATTGTTAATTTTTAGTTTGTACCACAATTTGTTTTCTTGATCATTAACTTCGGATACGATAAGAAATTCACTTTCTTCATTAACTACATGGACAATATCTGAATTTAGAGATGGAGCCATACGAATGTTGGCAACGGGAGATATTACAACATAACGAAGAGTTTGAGCTCGACTAATCGAGGATAGTGTAAAACTACTAAGCAATGCTATGGTTATGAACAAACTTAGAATTTTGTTAATCATATCACGCTCCTTGCAAGAATAAGGTAAATATTACCATACATCATTTCGTAGGTTTCGATTAATATCTTTTTCTTTGATAGTTTTACGTTTGTCGAAAAGAGTTTTTCCTTTAGCGCTTCCTATTTCAAGTTTAACATGGTTGTTTTTGAAGTAGATACTTAATGGAATAATAGTAAGGCCTTTTTCCTGAGCTTTAGATGATATTTTTCGAATTTCACTTTTGTGTAGTAGTAATTTTCTTTTTTTGTCAGGATAAGCGGTTCCATAGGATTTTGTATAAGATATGTGAAAGCCGTGTAGCCATGATTCATCCTTTTCAAATATCACATAACTATCTTTGAAATTTATATTTCCGTGACGAATAGCTTTGACTTCATCACCAATGAGTACTATACCTGCTTCCCATCGATCAATTACATGATACTGAAAATAAGCTTTTTTGTTTTCAGCTATTTTTTTTATTTGGTTTTTTTCTAATGCCATTTGATATAGATTATAATTGGCTTTGATGAGAGTTCAACGATTAAAAGAGCTTTTTGAGTAAAACTAAGCTTCTGATGAGATAAAATCATGAAATTCTTGAGGCCATGGTGCCTCAAAAGTCATGACTTGCTTCATTTTATATGGCATAAAGGAGAGTTTCCACGCATGGAGCATTAATCTTTGGCATATGGTATCTCTAAGTCCATATATCGTATCTCCACATACTGGATAACCAAGATATGCAAGATGAACTCTTATCTGGTGGGTCCTTCCAGTATGAATCAAGACAGATAATAGAGAATGTTTTTTTAACTGATTCAATAATTCTACGTCAGTAATTGCAGGTTTACCCCTGGAAGATACTTTCATGCAAGATTTTTCAGGAAATTTTTCAATTGGATAAGATATTCTTGCGTGTTGGTCGGGAAAATGACCCTCACAAATAGCTATATAGTTTTTTGTAATTTTTCGTTGTTGGAATAAGTCTGCCATATACTGATGAGCTGGATTGTTTTTTGCAACAACAATCAAGCCAGAGGTGTCTTTATCAAGCCGATGGACAATTCCCAAACGCTCTTTTCCATTTAAATCAGACAATGATTTGCTATATGCCATGAGAGCATTAACCAAAGTACCTGTATTTTGGTGAACAGAAGGATGGGTTACCATGCCACAGGGCTTGTTTATAATTAAGATATGTTCATCTTCATAGGTGATTTGTAAAGGTATGCTTTCAGAGAGGATATCTTTTTGAGAGATTGGAAGCATGTCTGGATAAGTGATTAGATCACCTTGGCGCACTGAACATGAAGCTTTAGCTATTTTGTTGTTTAATAAAACGAGTCCTTTTTTAATGCTGGGTAAAATCTGGCTTCGTGATATGGATAGTAGAATTGAAAGATAGGAATCAATTCGATCAAAATCTTGCTCAACCTTATGTTGCATTTTGGTGCTTTTTTTCAAAAAGAAGCATTAGTGCTAATAAAAGTGAACCAATAGTAATTGATGCATCCGCTATATTAAAAACATAAAATGATCCGATTTTTACGAAATCAACAACATACCCATAGAGTATTCTGTCTAAGATGTTTCCAATTGCCCCTGAAGAAATAAGAATGAATGGAAAAACTGGAAACACTGGCATATAAAAATGAAATATTATGAATAACAAGAGAAGAGAAAATAGGGAAATAAAGAGAAAATTAATATTTGAATCAGAAAACAAACCGAAGGCAATGCCCCGATTTTGAACAAATACAAAATCTACATAAGGGAGGATTGATATGCTATGGTTTTTTGGCCATGAAAGCACCCAATATTTAGTCCACCTGTCAATGCCAAGGAGAAATACAAAAAAAGAAAATAGATAGAAAAACTTTTTAATCTTCAATCTTTGCTTGAATCTGAAACTTCTGAATTGAAGTAATTTGAGTTATCCTTGGTGCTTCCATACAAATTACTTTCTACTTTTGATGCATCCATATCTAGTTTTTTGAGTAGTTTGTTAAATGTTTCAAGATAAGATGCAAACTCTGAACTAAATTGTCGATACATCTCAGAAAGTTGTTTCATTTTATCTTCTGCAGCTTGATGGATTTGTTGTGCTCGAATGTTTGACTGCATGATAGTTAAATCAGCTTGTCTCTCAGCGGATAGCTTGATTTCATCTGCAGTTTTTTGGGCTACTGTTAATGCTTTTTGGAGTTGATCCCCTGTCGATGAATATCTTTCAAACTCTGCATTTAAGCGTGAATTCTTTTCTTTAAGATCAAGAACATCACGGTAAAGGATTTCATAATCTTCCTTTACCTCACGTAGAAAATCATCGACTTCCTTACGGTTGTAGCCACCAGTCATCACAGTTTTAAATGTTTTTTTTGAAATCTCAATAGGAGTCAACATTTGGTACATTCTCCTTGCTTGGTTGTCCTAAACTATTTTTTATATTTGACCTATTCTAAAGCAGGCTGCAAAATGATCAGGTTCGTATTCTTTGAGTTCAGGGATTTCAAGTGCACATTGTTCGATAGCATAGGGGCATCTCGTTCTGAAACGACAACCACTTGGAGGATTGATAGGAGATGGAATGTCACCAACGATAGTTTTTCGGTCACGGTTGATTTCTGGATTTGGAACAGGAACTGCACTCAACAAGGCTTTGGTATATGGATGAAGAGGGGAAGCAAAAAGTTTTGCATTTGGAGCTACTTCCATCAGCTTGCCTACGTACAATACACCGATAGTATCAGACATATGACGAACCACTGCCAAATCATGGGCAATGAATAAATATGTAAGTTGAAATTTGCTTTGTAAATCCTGGAGCAAGTTGATGATTTGGGATTGAATAGATACATCAAGAGCTGAGACAGCTTCGTCGCAAACAACAAATTCTGGATTTAGTACTAATGCCCTTGCGATTCCGATACGTTGGCGCTGACCACCAGAAAATTCATGTTGATAACGTTTAAGGTATTCTGGTCTGAGGCCGACGACTTCCATTAAATACTGAACACGTTCACGAATAAGTTTTTTATTTCTTTCGCCATGAACAACGAGGGGTTCACTGATAATATCACCTACTGGAATTCGAGGGTTGAGAGATCCGCTTGGATCTTGAAATACAATTTGCATATGTTTTCTTAAGTATCGAAGTTTCTCCCCATGAAGATGGGTGATATTGGTGAGGCCAAGATTGTGGACTGATCCAAGAATAGAGTTTTTCCAATTATTGCTAGATAGTTTTAAATCAGCCTCTTTGCTCAAAACTATTTCTTTGGCATTGATAGTTTTGGTGATAGTGTTTACTTCACCGTGAACAACAATAGGATCATTTTCGTTGAGTTGGTTAAAATCGATGTTTTTGGAGTTTTTGAGGATAGCAGTATTTGGATTTAGATTGATCTGAAAGCTTTGTAGTTCTTTCTCATTTTCAGGATTTTGCGAAAGAACTTCCATGTGTTTTTTGTTGAGGTTGAAATAGATTGAACCTGAGGTTGGTTCGTATAAACGAATGGCGGTTTTTGCAGCAGTAGTTTTTCCTGCTCCTGATTCTCCGACCAAACTATATGTTTCACCTTTTTTTACACTGAAAGTTACGTCATCAACGGATTTTACATCCGCAATTTTCCTGCCAATAAAACCTCCAGTAATAGGGAAATATTTCTTTAAATGCTCTGCCTTAATGATAATCTGTTTTTTATCTGACATATCTTATCTCCTTCAATGCTTATTTGCTTTTGATTGGGTACCAACAGCGAACAAAATGACCTTTTTCAATTTCTTCGTAGGCAGGCTCTTCCATTTTGCATTTATCCTTGACATAGGGGCAACGAGGATGAAATTTGCATCCAGGAGGTGCTTTGTAGGGATTGGGTACAACGCCTGGGATTGCTTGTAGAGGTTCTTGGGTACGAGCTTTATCGACGCGTGGAATTGAATTCAAAAGACCAGAAGTATAGGGATGCATGGGGTGGCGATATATATCATTAATATTGGAATATTCGACTATTCGACCATAATACATCACAGCAATATTATCGGCCATTTCAGCAACTACTGCCAGGTTGTGGGTGATAAGTATGATGGACATATTGGTTTTTTTCTTGATATCTTTCATAAGTTCAAGTATCTGAGCTTGAATTGTTACATCAAGCGCTGTGGTTGGCTCATCAGCAATAAGAATATCTGGATCACAAGCAAGAGCCATGGCTATCATTACTCTTTGACGCATACCACCGCTCATTTGGTGGGGGAAATTGTTAAATCTTCGCTCAGGATCAGGTATGCCAACTGAAGAAAAGACATCGATTACTCGTTTTTTTGCTTCAGACTCGGACATATTTTTGTGGTTGATTAGCACTTCAGAAACTTGCTCACCAACTTTGAATACTGGATTTAATGAGGTCATGGGTTCTTGGAAAATCATGGAAATTTTGTTGCCACGTATTTTCATCATTTCATTGTTGGAGAGTTTAAGCAAATCGATGCCATTGTATATAATTTCGCCGCGTTCTATTTTTGCAGGAGGAATAGCTAAAAGTTGCATAATAGAAAGGGAAGTAACAGATTTTCCACAACCAGATTCTCCGACAAGACCAAGGGTTTCACCTTTGCTAAGATTGATGCTCACGCCTTCTACTGAATGGGTAACACCGTCCATGGTATAGAAATAGGTGTGCAGGTCTTTAACTTCGAGTAATGACATAACAACAATACCCCTCTTTCATTTCTAAGCCTTTAAAACATATCTGAGCATTTTTACTAAAATATAAGTCATATCTTCACAAAGTCAAACCATTTCATCTAAGTGAATAGGTTTGTTTCGGTTTCATCTAATTTTACTAAATAAAGGATTTAAGCTATGCTATGATGGAAAATAAAATTTTATAAGCAAGGGAGAAAAAGATGAGCATTAATCCCCAAATGTTTAGAGAATATGATATACGCGGTATCGTTGACCAGGATCTAACTGAAAAATCTGTATCCTTGCTTGCTCAAGCCTTAGCGAGTTATTTTCTTAATAATAAACAACTAACGGTTTTGCTTGCAGAGGATAATCGTCCATCCTCCATTCCATTTGCTCAGATCATGAGTTCTGTTTTTTGTGATAGCGGAATATCAGTAATTGATCTTGGAATCGTTACTACTCCTATGTTTTATTTTGCTTCGCGCTTAAAAAAAATCAACGCTGGTGTTATGATTACTGCGAGTCATAACCCAAAAGAATACAACGGTTTTAAAGTATTACTTGGTCCCTCTACTATATACGGCCAAGAAATACAACAAATCCTGCATCTCTGCGAAACAAATACATGGAAACCTTCACTAAATAAAGGAGTTCTTGAGACAAGTAATGTCTTTCCAATTTATTTGCAACATCTGCAACAGATCTTTCAATTTGGACCTCGTCCATTAAAAGTTTTGCTAGATTGTGGTAATGGAACGGCATCCTTATCCAGCCCTGAGATATTAAAACAATTCCCTATCCTTCTGGAAGGTATGTATTGCGACTCCGATCCTTCATTTCCAAACCATTTTCCCGATCCAGTCAAAGCGAGTAATATGAGAGATGCTGCCGAGTTTGTAAAAAAACATCACTTTGATCTTGCAATTGGTCTCGACGGTGATGGCGATCGTTTAGGTGTAGTTGATGAACTCGGTAATATGCTCTGGGGCGACATGTTAATGATTCTTTATGTAAGAGAAATTCTTGCCAAACATCCTGGCGAAACCATTCTTGTCGAAGTTAAGTGCTCGCAACTACTCATTGATGAAATCGAACGTCTTGGGGGGAAAGCAGTGATATACAAAACTGGTCATTCTCTAATAAAGGCCAAAATGAGAGAAATTAACGCAATCATGGCTGGTGAGATGTCAGGGCACTTATTTTTTAATGATGAATATTTTGGCTTTGATGATGCCACCTATGCTGCACTCAGATTGCTTCGTATCCTTTCCAACTCACAACAACCATTATCAAGATTATTAGAAGATCTTCCTCGTTTGTATTCTACTCCAGAGATTCGAGTCCATGTACCCGAAGAAGAAAAAGCTAATTATGTGAAAAAAGCGCATACATATTTATCGTCAAGATATGAATACATTGATATTGACGGTATCCGAGCGAAGATGCATGGAGGTTGGGGTTTGGTCAGAGCTTCCAACACAGGCCCCGAACTAATCATCCGAGCTGAGGGACCAAATTTGGAAAAACTTGAAGAAATAAAAAATGAACTGAATCGTGCTCTTGAACCGCTCAATCTCGACTGGGTTGGTTAAATAATGATTAACTCGTCTTTTTCAAGATGAGTTAGATTGAGATAACCTTTTTCCAGAACAATAACAGAGTCTTCGATTCGTACGCCAAATCGTTCATCAAGATAGATTCCTGGCTCAATAGTGATCAACATACCCTTTGCTAAGGGTATCTTATTATCGGAAGATATTCGAGGTAACTCGTGAATTTCAAGACCTACACCATGACCAGTGCTATGCTTAAAATATACACCATATCCCTGCTGTGTGATATATTCACGAGCAAGCATATCTATATCACTGCACAAAACACCTTCACTAATGCTATCGATGGCTTTTTTTTGAGCTTCGAGAACAATTTTGTATACCTTTTCTGCCTCGGGATCCTGAGGTTTTCCAAAAGCAATAGTACGTGTTGTATCAGAAGCATAGCCCTGATAAAAAACTCCAAAATCAAAAGTAATAATATCGCCATGCTCAATTTTCTTTTCGCTAGCTACCCCATGGGGCATTGCGCTTCGTCTACCTGAGGCAACAATGGTATCAAAGGATACTTTTTGCCCACCTCTTTTTTTCATCTCATATTCAAGAATTGCACTCAATTCTGCTTCTGTAATACCTGCTTTGATATGATTCAGCATAGCCAAATACGATTGATTAGCAATATTGGCGGCTTCTTGTAAGATGCTAATTTCATTTTCTTCTTTTTTCATTCTTATCAATTCGAAGAAATCTGGGGTATTTTTCCAAGATTTTTCTGGAAATTTATCAAACAATCTAAGATATAGACTTAGATGAGTTTCACCTTCAAGTCCAATGAACTGAGCGTTCTGAATATATTCTGAAATCATATCCCATAACTGCTTGGGTTGATATTCATAGACTTCAACATTCGAAAAAGCTTGAGTTTTTGCTTGGTAGGTATATCTACCATCCACCAAAAGGATAATTCGACCGGTGGAAAAAACGATTACAATACCTTCGCCACCAGTAAAACCACTCGAATAGAGTATATTTGAAGCTTTGATGCTTAAAAAAGCATCAAGATCGTGTTCTCGAAGATGATTTGTTATGAGGTCATTTCGATTCATTATCGGACTCCTTACTTAAAATGAGATGTAAATCATTCAGTTGTTGAGATGATACCATAGATGGTTCGCCAGTTAATGGAGATGCTCCACGGGTATTTTTAGGGAAGGCAATTACTTCTCTTAGAGAGGTTTTGTTTGCTAATAACATGACTAATCGATCTAATCCTATCGCAAATCCACCTTCTGGAGGAGCACCATACGACATAGCTTCCATTAAAAAACCAAATTGTTCTTGTATCAAAGATTCGGGTAAACCCATGAATCTTAAAATCTCATGCTGTAAATCAGCTTGATATATTCGCAAGCCTCCAGAGCCCAATTCAAAACCATTTAGGACCAAGTCAAAGGAAGCAGATCTGATTTTTTCAGGTTCAGTTTTGATCCATCGGTGATAGTCTTCCATGTGAGGCAAGGTAAAAAGATGATGTGCGGATTGATAACGTTGATCTTCTTCATTCCATTCAAAAAGTGGAAAGTCAGTGATCCAGGCAAAACGATACTTTTCTGAGGAATCAATGAGATGACAGGTTTGCCCAAGCTCTTGCCTGATTTTTCCCATAAGGGAGGTGATCTTGTTTTTTGGTCCTAACAACGCAACAATGGTATCCTGGACTTTGCTTGATAAAAAGTGCTCCAATTCAGTTCGATCAGCTTCTTGGAGAAGATTGATTGATAAGCCATTTTCTTTATGTTTGAAAAAATAAACGTTGATTCCTTCGCTTTTATATGTTTCGATAAAATCGTCGCTTTGCTTTCTCGATAAGGAAACTTTATCACCTGGAAGCCTTATAGCAAGAAAGCTATCACCAAGCTGAATTCGTTCAAAAAAAGGCGAATAAGATTCCTTGTTAAAATAGGGAGTGATATTTTTGATGACAAGGGGATTGCGAAGATCTGGTTTATCGCTTCCATAGCTATCCATAGCATCCTGGTATGTTATTTCTTGAAAAGGAGTTTTTAATTCTTTTCCTAATACCTGTAAAAATATTGTCTTAACAAGTTCTTCAATGAGTCTTTTAAGTTCATCGTTAGTGGTAAAGGCGCATTCAAAATCGATTTGGGAAAACTCAGGCTGACGATCGAGGCGAAAATCCTCATCTCTAAAGCATCGACAAATCTGGAAGTATTTATCGATTCCACCCATCATAAGAAGTTGTTTAAAAATTTGGGGTGATTGGGTGAGAGCATAAAAATGTCCCGAGTGAATTCGGGAGGGGACAAGAAAATCTCTTGCTCCCTCGGGAGTGCTTTTGGCAAGATAAGGGGTATCGACTTCCCAGAAACCCTGCTCAGTAAAAAATTTTCGGGTTGATTGCATGATTTCGTGTCGCATTTTGAAGGAGTTCATGACTTCCAAGTTGCGTAAATCAATAAAGCGGTATTTCATGCGCAAATTTTCATCAACATTTTGTGAATTAAGGACATTAAATGGAAGCTGATTGGCTGAAGAAAGAATCTCAATTTTATCTACAATAATTTCGATTTGCCCAGTTTTCATCTGGGGATTAATATCCTTTTCAGCGCGTGGGGATACTAAACCTTCAATACATATTACATCTTCGTGATGCAATTTTGTTGAGGCTTCATGCAATGCAGGATGCTTGGAAGCATCAACAACTAATTGTATGACTCCACTTCGATCTCTCAGAAGAATAAAGCTTAAACCACCTCCAACTTCACGAATGCGATCTATCCAACCTGAGAGAGTTTGTTTGGTGTTTTGATCGTTAATGGACAATTCCCCGCAATACTTACTTCGGTACTTCATTTGTTATCCTCCAGGAGCTCTTTAATGACAAAGATGAGTTGTGGTCGAGAACACTGAGTTTGGGAACGATCCTTCAATTTTTTAATGCTTATGGTGCCTTGCTCGATCTCATCTTTTCCGAGAATGAGTGCGATTTTAGCTTGTTTTTTGATCGCAAGCTCCAAACCTTTTTTGATACCTTTACCTTCCAAATCAAGGTCAGTAGAAATATTATGTAATCGTAGCTCAGAGGCAAGAACCATTGCTTGAGGAGTTGTATCCTTTCCTTCATGAGCGATAAAGCACAAAGGGGCCAAGCTTGGGCTAGACAATGAGGAGGGAAATTGTTGTAATAACATTATTAAACGCTCTAAACCCATCGCAAAACCAATTGCAGGGGTGGGTGGTCCACCCATCAATTCAACTAATTCATCGTATCTTCCGCCCCCCAGCAAAGCACTTTGGGATCCAAGGTCGGAAGAAACAACTTCAAAAACAGTACGTTGGTAATAATCCAAGCCTCTGACCAACATTGGATTTTTTCGATAAGGAATAGAAAGTTGATCAAGAATATTTTGGAGAGAGACATAATGGTGTTGGCAAGCTTCACAAAGATTTTCATCAATAGCAGGAGCTCCAAGAACTGCTTTTTGACAAACTGGATTTTTGCAATCCAAAACTCGAAGAGGATTTTTTTCGATTCGTTTTTGACAGTCTTCGCAAAGCTCATTTACCCTATTTTTTAAAAAGTTTACTAGTTTTTCACGAAATGAAGGTCGACAGGCTTTGCATCCTATAGAGTTCAGGTCTAATATCAGATTTTGGAAGCCTAATTTCTTAAGTATAAAGAAGCATAAGTGGATGACCTCAGCATCTGAAGAAGGCTCATTGCTACCAAACAACTCAACACCGTATTGATGAAATTCTCGATATCTACCCTTTTGGGGTCTTTCATATCGATGAAACGTATCAATATAATACAGTTTGACAGGCTTTGGACTTACGTGGAAATGATTTTCAATGTAAGCCCTGACTATACTGGCAGTGCCTTCGGGCTTGAGTACTAATTGCCGGTCGCTTTTATCTTTAAACAGATACATTTCTTTGGTAACAATATCGGAAGTGTCACCCACCGAATGAATAAAAACTTCTGCATTTTCGAAAGCAGGTGTGCGTATTTCGCCATACGAAAATAAAGTCGATGCCTCTCTGAGAATCTGGGTTGCGTGCTCCCAAAGTATAGATTCTTCCGGAAGAATATCTCGAGTTCCAATACTTTTTGTGTATTTCATAGTTTGTATTTTAGGTTCTAGCAAGATTCTGTCAAGATAAGGCTAATCAATAGGCGTTTCGGACCTAAGTTCGATTGAATAGGGTTCTACGTGAACAACTACGTCTTCAATAAATTCAATCTCATTCTTTAGTTGTTTTTCGATCTCGTCACAAACTTGATGCGAAACATCAACTGACATCGTAGGAGAAACAAGGACATGTAAATCGACAAAGAGTAGGCTTCCATGGTATCTTGAACGAACATCATGAACATCCATTACCCCTTTGATTGAGGAGCTTATATGCTTTATCTTTGCCAGGAGCTTTTCATCAGCACCTGCATCCAAGAGAACAGCGCCATTATGACAAATTATTGTATAAGAAGTTTTTATGATGAACACCGCAACTGCAATTGTCATAAGAGGATCAAGAATCATAAATGACTTACCACCCCAAATGGCCAAACTCACTCCAAGGAATGTACAAATCGAAGAAAAAGCATCACTTCGATGATGCCAGGCATTTGCTATGATTGACTCATTTCGTAAATTTTTTCCTACTTTGACTGTTGCATGGAAAATCCATTCCTTAAACACTACGGTGAGAAAAGCTCCTGGAAGAACTAAAGGATTGATTTCGCTATACTGATTTTGCTGTAAAAATAGATTGATTTTAGACAATCCGGAATAAACGAAGGTGAAACCAACTAAAGCAAGGATTAAACCGAGTAAAAAAGCCGTTAACGATTCTACTTTTCGATGTCCATAGGGATGATATTTGTCGGGAGGATGTTGCGATAGACGGAGAGTGGCTAAGATTCCAAAATCAGTGAGTAAGTCAGAGGCAGAATGAAATCCATCTGCCATGATAGCGCTACTATGCCCAAAATATCCACTGAGTATTTTGAGTAAGGACAGCAATACATTTATAGCTACGCTCCAATAAGTAATCCCTTCACCGATTCGAATATAATTTTTAGCAGTGTACTCATTTTTTTGCATTCGTATGAGTTTAAGCCATACTTCCCTGCTGTCAAATTTTTTAAAAAGCTAAGGTGTAAAACGGATTAATATCTGGTTTTTGCTTGCATCCCATTCCACCTTAGCACCAAAGCCTTCACTGATAAATCGAATGGGTACAAAGGTTCTGCTATTTTTAATTTCTGGGGGAACAGGTAAAACACAGGCAACATCATTGATGAAAGCAAGTTTTTCGCCAATATCTAAGCGAATTTTGTTAGTTTTCAATTGTATGTAAATTCGACCCTTTCCAATGTTTTCCCATTTAATTTCAGCCTTAAAAGCTTCACTAATAAAACGAAGTGGAACCATGGAACTCCCTTTGCTGATATAGGGAGGAGCATCCAATACAATTTCTTTGTCGTCAATGTAAGCATACGAGATGCCTATGAAAAGTTTTATGACAATTTCTGGTAAAGGGATAACTGAAACAATTATTGGTATTTCAAGTTTTCCAGAATTGGTGTTAACAATCAAAACTTCACGGTAATCTTTTAATTCTTGATTTTTGGAATCGAATACAATTTTAAAATCATGGGTCTGCCCTTTTCTCAAGAAAAACTTCGGATTAAAAAGACGATGAGGAGTATTTTTACTTTTTAAGTCGGCACTTCCCTCAAGAATACCACCACCCGAATTTTGGATCTTAATAAATTCCTCAATCTTCTCTCCTGCAAAAACAGATATTCGAATATCGCGATTCTGTCCTTCCTTTTTTATCCATTCTGCTTTTGGTGGTACAGCAATGATAGCTAAGCTAACTGGGATCTGAAATGTTTCATTTTTGGTGGAGATGGTTACCTGAGTTTTGTAGTGTTTGGAAGTATTTTCAAGTTGTTTTCTGTTTACATAAAATTCCACTTTATCTCGATGATCTTTTGAAAGAGTTAGCGAAGAACTTGACGCTTCAAGCCATGGATCTGCAACAACAATTTTCAACTCTTGAGTATCAGGCGAAAGATTTTCAATTTCAAGGTAAGCCATAGGAAAAACTTCTGTTTCGTCTAAATCGAATTCACCAAAATCAATATTTTCCTGATCCAGACTTAAGGCTGATTTAACCTCAACTGATACCTCAAAGGAATGAGAGCCTCCATCAGAAGTGATACTAATGCGACCATTATGGGTACCAGGAGGCATCAGCTTGGTATTTACCGTCAGATTGATTTCCTCCTCAGTGGAATCAAAGCTAGTTTTACTCAGAGTCATCCAGCGCTGATTTGCACTTACTTTACCCTTGATTTTCCCTCGTACACTATTGCTGATAAAAAATTTCTCTGAGGGTCGATCGCCAATGAAATTGCTTCCAAAGTCGATCATCTTGGTTTCACAATGTAAAACAGGGGTAGGCAAAATATCCATTTTAACCACAACGGATGCCGTACCCCCATTCGAGTCAATCGTAATAGTTTCCTCGCTGTATCCATCTTTTTTACTCGATTTGTCAAGGCTAATAGCTACTTCAGTGATACCATACTCGGAAAGATGAACTTCTTCAGGATAAAATCCTAATGAATTCGAGGAAGATTTGATGCGCGCTTGTAGATCTCCTCCACCTTCGTTTATGATATTTAAGTTCCGTGTAGGAGAAGCATCGTGTTCAACTGTGCCAAAATCGATAAACTTTGGCTCAACCGAGAGTTTTGGATTTTTTGAGCTAGGACCTGCTTTGTATTTGCTAAGCATATCCCCTTCAGGCGATTCATCGATAAACACATCATAGGTATGAGACAACACAGCAAATTTGAACGAGAACTTATCATCGTCCTCATAAATATCATGCTTAGAGATTTGTATGATACCAGTGCAATTATCTTTTTGAAAAAAAACTGGAGAATAATCACCTACTAAATATAAAGCAGAATCAAACACTCCAACGCTATATGATCCTTCAAACTCAATGATTAAAATCAAATAGTCTGTTTCTCTTACCGCATGACCAGCTCCTGTGCTAAAAAAGATTCCAATGGAACAGTCATTATTATTGAGATTCCAGTTGCCCCAGCTATCCAATCTAAAATAGATGTTGTCATCATCTGTTCTCGCATAAATGGATTTAATATCAATCTCGATATTACGATAAGCATCTTTTGGGTCTGATATCTGAAGCATAAAGTCATTGCCCTCTACTACTGGCAAATTAGAACTAAAACTAAGCACAAACACAAAAAGTGCACATACGATTGCTAGAACAGACTTTCTCATCACACACCTCACGTAGTTTTGGGATAAGTCATTGCTGGCGAAAAGCTAAAGCTTAAGTATTCAACTTATCCACCATATTAGCGAAATCATGTATGGTAGTATATTCAAACGCCTAAAAAATTTCAAGTGATTTTTTCAACAAGTAGCAAGTTCCTCCCAGGAAGTGGTAAAGCGATCTGAGAGATGTTTGCGACGCATATCCCAGGCCTTTTCCTTTTGCACGCAGGCAGGACGAACTGTATGCTGACCCCAGCGCTGATTGATCTTTTCCATGGCTAAAAGCAGAGACTCGGGGGCTTGGGAAGTCAGGGTCTGATCTGACAAATCAAAAAGGGAGGGGGTAAGATATTCGCTGGATGAAATATCAAGCAGAATCACCCCGCTCTTGGTATAGTGGATGCCTGCACGGAAAATTTTGCTCAGTGCCTGAAAAGCCATGCGAATAAAAAGAAAGGGGTCTCTGGAAGGAATCGTATTTAAAACTGAAAAGTAGTTGGCGTAAGAATGGTGGGTGTCAAAGCGATTGCTTGTGATAAATACTCCTACTCCTCGCGCCGAAGCATTTTGGGATCTAAGCTTTTGAACAGCTTGAAGCACATGCTGACTGACTGCTTCTTTGAGCTCTTGTATTGTTTGCACAGGACGTCCAAAAGAAAGGGAACAGCATATTTCCTTGCAATTGAGCCTTTCATTGCCAAAAGAAAAACAGGAAAAACCTCGCAATTCCCAAGCAGTAGCAAGGCCCTTACTCGTCATTTTTTTGCGTATCCAAGTGTCATTAGCTCTGACAAGATCAAGTGCTGTAACGATACCATGAAGCTGGAGCTGTTTGGAATATTGTCTGCCGATGCCCCATATGTTTTCGACTTGAGTTCCCGCCAGAGCTTTTTGAATTTCGTTACTTTGCATGAGGCAGGAGACTCCATTTAGCTCAAGGTTTTTTTTGGCAATACGATTGGCTAATTTTGCCAGAGTTTTACTTGCAGAAATTCCTACGGAAACAGGTATGCCTGTGTTTTTCCTAACTTCGGCACGCACACGATGTGCAAAGTTTTCAGTATCTGAAAGGTTTTGCGAAGGAAATCGCAAAAAGGCTTCATCAATGGAATATATTTCAAGCTCGTCAGAAAACTTGGATAAAACGTTCATAACTCGATCCGACAAGTCTCCGTATAAGGTATAATTGGAAGAACATAGCTGAACTCCTTGACGAAGGATTTCGTGTTTATGCTTGAAGATAGGATCTCCCACCTTGATACCAAGAGCTTTCGCTTCTCTGGAGCAGGAGATAGCACAACCATCATTATTGGAAAGCACTACTACTGGCTTGCCTTCGAGCGCAGGATTGAATACTCTCTCGCAAGAAACATAAAAATTGTTACAGTCAACCAAAGCGATAGAGCGTTTCATGGAAATCTCTTGAGGTGAATAACACAGGTAACTGTGCCCCAAATTTCAGTCGCAGTATCACTGCCTTGAAGCATGAGGGGTCGCTTGTATCTCATCAAACTGCGACGACCATCCACAATGGCAAGCACAAGATCGTAGTCTCTTGGGGTACAACTGCGGTCAATAATCAAGACATCATCTTTGTAAACTTCAAACTCTTCGTAAGAAGATCCTTTGACGCGCATGAAAAAGGTGGATTCAGGATGAGGAACCAGATACTCATTAAGATTCATATTTTTTTCTCGATAGTACTGGGCTGGCGATGGAAACCCTGTAGTCATGGTAGCACCTCCGTTGCATGATAGAAATTTATATTTACCTTCATGTTACTATTCATAGCAATTTATTCATACATGTCAAGTATTCTTATATGAATTTCATTATTGCAATAAAATCATATTGCATTATACTGCTTACCGTAAACAAAAAAAACAAAGGAGATAAAAATGATTTTTGCAAACTGGTTACAAGAGAAACTAGATGCCAAAAAACTTACGCAAATTGAGCTGGCAATGATGAGCGGTATCTCCCAATCTACTATATCGCGGTGGATACATGGAGAGCGTGAGCCTGATATCAACAAACTAAAAAAAATAGCTCAGGCGCTGGACCTTAGCGAAAAAGAAGTATTGGTGGCCTGCGGTATCATCGCCCAGGATTTCTTTTCAGTAGAAGAAAACATGGCCACCATACCCATTCTTGCAGCATCGATTCCTTGTGGTGTTCCGTCATCTGAACTATCTTCCTATGTGACTGGCTACGAAAAGCTCAGTCATTCCTTCTTTTATTCTTGCGCTAAAGGCATTCAAAGCGACAATCTGCGTCTTTTTATTGTCAGAGCGAAAGGTGACTCCATGATAGGCAAAGGAATCATTGAAGGCAATATGGTTATCTTTTCCCCTGATCTGGAAGTTAAAAACGGTGATATCGCTGTAGTAGAGCTCCCAGAGCATGGCATGTGCATAAAAGAAGTGCTCTTTCAGGATCAAGCCACCATCCTCAAATCTGCCAATCCTGCTTATGATCCCATTGTAATCATTGCACAGCCTGTACGCATTGTAGGCAAGGTTTTGATGCATATCGGATATTTATAGGAGGAAGCCATGCAAACCATCTCACAGGCAAAAATCACTGAAGTGCAATGGCTTGACGATCAACAGCTCGTAGCTATCGATCATCCTGACCTATATCCTGGTGGAGGAGGCCAGCTTCCCGACAAAGCTACGATCACAACTTCCATAGGAAGCTTTCCCATTCACGAGACCATTTTTGTAGGCGAAAAGCACTTTTGGAAAATAGCCTCTCCCGTTAAACTGGGCCTTGAAGATATTACCATCCATATCGATCCTCTATGGCGTCTTGAGTTGAGTCAACAGCATACTGCTCAGCATATTCTTTCTGCTCATGCCAAAAAACTCTATGATTGGGAAAGCACTGGTTTTACTATCTTTGCAGAAAACTCTAAAATAGAGTTTTTGACAGAAGTTGACCCTGTGGATGCTTGCGAAAAGCTTGAAAATGCTGTTCTTGATAGCATCACTCACGACTTACCTGTCTCCATCCACCAGGCTGAATCCACCCAGGGCCTTCGTAAAGGTCAGGATTATGAACATTTACGTGTTGTTGAAATTGAAGGTCTTGATCGTTGTGGTTGTGGCGGAACTCATGTTTCCAAAAGTTCGCATATTGGAGCTTTTTCTATCTTAAAGTGGGAACGTAAAAATAAGGCTTCGATTCGTATTACTTTTGCTGCAGGCTTACGCCTGGGAAAGCTTGCCAAAAAATATACTACCTGGGAATACGAGCTTCGCAAAAAACTAACAGGAGAAGTAGAGGAGCGAATCGATGACCTTCTTACTCAAACTCAACAACAAAGTAAAAACGAAAAAAAGTGGCTTCATATTCTGTCCGAACATCTTCCCATCACTTCCCACTGGACAGTGATGAGAGATCTTCCTGTTCAAATGGATGCTATACGCTATTTGGCAAACGTGATTCACCAGGGACGGGGAAACGCTCTTTTGATTTCCGAGGACAAACAATTTATCATTGCTGGTCCAAACGCTGAAAAGTTAATGCAAGTCTTGCGCTCCCACGGTGCTAAAGGAGGTGGGAAAAACCTCATCAATGGCACCATGGACTCCACTCTATCCCAACAGGTAGAAAAACTTATCGAAAAGCTTTAACAATTGAGCCGAACAACTCCCCATGATCCTTAAGTTTTTTTTCATTTCCCAGCACACAATAGCAATTCATCGAAGTGCAAGCCGTGATATACTCGCTTAAGGTGTGAATATCCTTTAAAGAGACTCTCAGTATCTCGTCTCGCTCTTGCTGGATCTCTTCTTGAGTTACTCCACTGAGATATTGAATATCAGATTTTTGACCTATCATCGATGGGGTAAGAGGGGCATCGAGTTGACTCATGGTGCCGATTAAATATTTGCGCAATTCTCTTTCGCTCAAATCAATTTTGGATAGGTAAGCGCCTAGGTGGTCATAGCTTGCCAAAGTTTCTTTGAGTTTGGGATCACGATATGACCCAAGAACAACTCTGCCATTGCGTGATATTTTTATGAACGCTCCGTACGCTCCACCCATAATACGAATTCGGTTCCAGAGATAATCAAGACTGGCAAGAGACTCTAATACTTGCAAGGCTCCATGGTAGGGAAATCGTAGTTTTTTGTAGTTATACCCTTTCAGAACGTACTGAACTTTACTGGAAGTGCTAATACCCTCATTTCTTATTTCTTCGCAAAAAGGATAAACAATGCTTTCAAGAGCTGAGTTGCGTGGAATATGGTGCATCAAGGTGGAAACAAGAGTTTTGGCTTTTTCAAGATCCTCCCTGGGACCAGTTATGCTATAGGTCATTTCCCTGGGGCTGAAGATTTTTCCACATACTTCTTTCAGGGAAGCTATAAACACTTCTGGAGCTTGATTCCATAAGTGTTCCTGGTCTAACAAAAAGTGGTAAAAACTAAGTCCGTTCATTTCTTCGTTCCAGCTTCCGGAGGGAGAAAAGTAGGAGTTTAGTCTTTTTGCAGCTAATACGTGACCTTGGTGGTGAATGCTCGATTCATATCCTGATTTCATCTCACACATCAGCTCTTTGATGCGTTTTGAATCTTCGAGAAGAGTGTGAAATAGTATCTGCTCCAAGAGTTCAAGTAGCTTGGGAAAAGAAGGAGTGAGTGATTTTGCCTGCACGCACATAAATCGATCGAATTGGGCTATGTCATGATAGTTATTGATAGCCATAGTGTTGATGCTTAAACCACCAGTATAAAGAAAAAGTTGATTGGAAAGATCGCTATATGAATATTGAACTGTGCTCATTTTGCTAAGTAAATTTGATAAGATGGTGGCATACGGAAGCTCTTTTTGAGAAAGGGTGGAAAGGTCAAAATACAGATTCAAGTATAGTATGTTCTGTGTGGAGATTGGATGGAGCAGTAAAGTATCTTCCTTAACTTTTTCTATCTCGAGGGGCAAAACTTCACTTTGAGCAAGAATGTCTTCTCTTTTCAAGAGAGGTATACTGTTTAATCCTTCAATAGTATCCGGGGTCTCTTGCATCATTTTCAGCTTTTTGGTCTCTTCGATCCATGCTTCAATTTCATTTTCATTTGCTTCATTCTTTATCTTTTGTAATTTTTCCTTCAGTTTTGCTTCGTTCATTTCCTCCAGACCTTTTTCAGGTACTATCATTACATCAGCAGAATGGGGATTTGTTAGAAGTAAATCTTTAATCATTTTTTCAAACAAAGCTTCCTTGGATTCCTTGCGAATAAGCTCAAGAGTTTTGTTAAAAGCTAGGTGTGTGCAGGGTTCACCATCATAAAGCCAACTATCCATGATGCTTAAGCCATAAAACAAGCCTTTGGGGTATCCATGATAATCAGCTTCTCTGAGTTGAAACTCATGAATGTTGATGGAAGCCTGGACTAAATCCTGGTCAATACCATTTTCTACTAAATCTTGAAGTGTAGCTTGAATAACAGATATGAAAATCTCACGTTTCTCTGGTGAAGCATTTTTTGCAAGTACTCCCAAGACTGCTTGCTGAATGTTCAAATCTATAAAACCATCTATTTCTTCTGCAATATCAGCTTCAATAAGTGCTTTTTTTAATGGAGATGCTGGCGTGCCCAGTAGGATGTGTTCAAGGATATCAAGGCTCATATACTGAATTGGATCTGTGGTTCTTCCGCAAACAAAACTCAAGCTAAAATAAGCTTTTTGATCGCATTGCTCTTCTTGCCCAGCAGAGTAGGAGGCATTAGCACTGAGTCTTTTTTGAAAAGCACTTTGGAGAGGAATATTTTGAAAATCAGTTCTCTTAGAAAAAGCAGATAAGTACTCTTTATCGAGATAATCGAGCCACTCATGTATATCCACGTCTCCATAAAGATAAATAAAAGAATTACTGGGGTGATAGTACTTTCGGTGTTCATTTAAAAAATGCTCATAACTAAGATGCGGGATATCATCAGGCTTTCCTCCCGACTCAAACCGATAAATGGTGTCGGGGAAGAGAGTCTGAGTGATCTTGTCAAAAAGAATGCTGTCGGGAGTGGAGTATGCTCCCTTCATTTCGTTGTAAACAATGCCCTGAATAGCTAAATCATCTTTAAGAGAAGAAATATCATAGTGCCAACCCTCCTGATGAAAAATGGAGGGATTAGTGTAAATATTGGGATACAAAACAGCGTCCAGATAAACATCAACCAGGTTTTTAAAATCTATCTTATTTTTACTTGCAACGGGATATATAGTTTTGTCTGGATAGGTCAATGCATTGAGAAAAGTATTTAACGAGCCTTTGGCAAGCTCTATGAAAGGCTCTTTAACAGGATACTTTCTTGAGCCACAAAGAACTGAATGTTCAAGGATATGAAAAACTCCACTATGATCGGTAGGAAGCGTTTTGAATGCAATGTAAAAAACTTTGTTATCGTCCTGATTTTTTAAAAAGATGCATTTTGCACCGCTGATTTTGTGTTCAAAGACACTTACATCGGAAGAAATTTCTTCAAGGTAGTGCTGATCTATTTTCTTGTAGGCTGCATTACAATTTTGATTTTCTTGATTCATAATTACTCCCATCCTTATTTTTCTTATGTTCAGTATAAGCTAATTTTTGCATGCGACAACAAGTTAATGTAGAATATAAGCCTGATTTAAGGGAAAGCTGAGGATAGTAGCTATGCCAAGGGTTGTTATCATACAAGGAGCATCCGGATCTGGTAAAACCACACTCATAAAGCACTTGCTTTCATTTGCAGCGATGGAAGCCAAAAATATCGGTATCATTAAAAGTTGTGGTCATGAAATCAGCATTGATGATGATGCTAAAAAAGATTCTTTCATATTTCAGCAGGCAGGTGCTGATAAAATCCTTTTATACCAGGGTCAACAACATACTCTTTTTAGTTATTCGGAGGATGTTTCCCTTCATGATTTAATCGATTCCTATTTTTCCGATTTTGATTTTGTATTTGTCGAAGGATTTGCTGCTTCTACTGCTTTTCCACGAATTGTGGTGATGCGTAGCACAACTACTCCAAAAACTCTCACTGACAAACACAATCTGATAGCTGTTGCCTCAGATGTCCCTTGTATATCCCCCTTTAGTGATGTTCCAGTGTTAGATCTGAATAATCCTTTAAGTATCTACAATTTCATTTGTGCCAATCCCTTTTCTTCCGCTCAGACTACCCTCAAAATTAACGGTCAGGTAGTACCTATGAATCATTTCGTAGAAAACATGCTCATCAATACCATTCTTGGTTTAGTCAAAAGCATCAAAAAAGATGACAATGAAGATACCCGTTCTCTACAAATCAGTATTCATCTATCTCCCAACTCAAAAAAGGCCAATTCATGAACTCCATCAACCACCTTCGCATATCTGTCACCCAGCGATGCAATATTAAGTGTTTTTACTGTCATCATGAAGGTCAGGAACAGATTTCCAGAGAAATGACTCCTGATGAAATCTATGTTCGTGTAAAAGATATGGCTCAGTTGGGTATAGAATATGTCAAAATCACCGGAGGAGAACCTTTGCTTCGGGTAGATATTATGGACATCATCGCTAAAATTCGATCTCTTCCTGAAATCAAAGAAATCAGCATGACTACCAATGGTTTTTTACTAAAAGAGTTGGCTTGCAATCTTAAAAAAGCAGGCCTGGATCGCATCAACGTAGGTTGTGATGCTCTTTATTCCAATGAATTACCAAAAAGTATGGATATCATTCTCCCAGGAATTCAACAAGCACTTTTAGCAGGTCTTCGACCCATTAAAGTTAATATGGTCGTACTAAAAGGGCTCAATGACCATGAAATCCCCACCATGATCCAACATGCCTCCCAAGTAGGTTTTATTCTCCAGCTTATTGAATTGATACCCAATGGCAACCCTTCTTTTGATCAATACCATTTGTCTTTGGACAATATCGAAAAGGACTTGGAAAAACGAGCTGATAAAGTCATGGTGCGAAGTTTACAAGGAAGAAAACAATTCCATTTGGGAAACGCTATAATTGAAATTGTGGGACCTACCCAATCAGGTTTTTGTGAGGCTTGCAAAAAAATCCGTATCACCTCGGACGGCATGATCAAACCTTGCCTCATGCGTTCTGACAATCTGATACCTTATACTGGGATAGAGTCTATCAAAAAAGCGTTGAAACTTAAATCTCCCTATCATCCTGCATAAAATTGCCTGAGATTCAAGCTCTTTGATTCGTTGAGGTTTTTTGATATAGTTATAAGCAATTATGGATGCATGGATAGCTAATGGCATGCTTTTTGATACTGAGTCTCAATCTTTTTCCAGAAAGTGCATCCATTTTAGGCATGAGTTGATTGCAGAAATATCCGATCGAGTTCCAGAGGATGCATTTGAAGTCATCGATGCTCGCGATTCCTATATCGTGCCGGGTTTTATTGATATTCACACCCACCTGCGTGAGCCTGGACAAGAAATAAAGGAAACCATACAAAGCGCCACCAAGGCTGCTGCAAAGGGTGGTTATACTACCCTCACTGCTATGGCAAATACTTCCCCTCCCATTCATGATGAAGCTATGTGGATACAGGTCCAAAAAATTATTCAAAACAATGCACTGATAAAAGTTATCCAATGTGGCACCATCAGCAAAGAACTCAAGGGTATGGAGCTATCTGATCTTCTTCAAAGAGGTCTTTGCTCTGTCTATTCAGATGACGGAAAAGGACTATCCGATTCCAAATTGCTTTCTGACGCCATAAAGCTAGCAAAACAACATCAATCTCTTTTGATCATGCACGAAGAAGATTCCCTTCTCTCAGAAAAAGGTGTAGCTGCTCAGGGCCTACTCTCAGAACAATTCCATCTCCCTGGTATACCCGCATCATCCGAATCTTCCATGCTTGCAAGAGATCTTTTTATTTCCCATGACTTGGATTATCCGCTCCACTTTACCCATCTTTCCTCTTCACAGAGCGTCCATTTACTAAACTGCGCGATGGAGCATTCCTATAAATTCAGTAGCGACACAACTCCGCATCATCTCTTTTTTTCCGATGCTAATGTGGATACCCAGAATTCAGATTTCAAAGTAAACCCTCCCATTCGAAGCGAGTATGATAGACAAACTCTCATTAAGGCGCTTAAGAAGGGAATTATCACCTGTATCGGCACAGATCATGCTCCTCACACCTCTGAAGAAAAAGCTCAGGATTTTATGCATGCACCCTTTGGCATCAGTGGTATCGAAACTGCCTTTCCAGCCTTATACACTTCTCTCGTACTTCCAGGTCATCTATCCATGGAAGATTTGCTCCTCTACCTTACTCATCGTCCAGCAACCTTGCTGAAACTTGAAAAATTGGGAGCACTGAAACCTGGATATCGCTCAGACATTACGATCCTTTCGCTTCTACAAAAGAAAGTTTCAAAGAATGAGCTGGTTTCTCAAGGAAAAAACACTCCCTTTGCAGGTCACACCCTTACTGGATGGCCTATTTTAACTATTTATGGAGGCGAGATTGTCTATCAGCAAACTTTTTAAAGCAAAGATATCGGAAAATCTAGCGTTAAGCTCGGATATTTATCGCCTGACCCTTTCTATACCTTCTGAAGAAAGCTTGGCCCTTGGCCCAGGTCAGTTTGTGATGTTGTCCTGCCCCGGACCAGAGTCTGTATTTCTCAAACGTCCTTTTAGTGTAGCCAACTATTCCAATAGAGAGCTTCATATTCTTTATCGTATCCTGGGAAAAGGCACTCAAAATCTTCAACAAATAAGACCAGGTCAAACAATCGACATGATTGCTCCTTGCGGAAACTCCTTTTCACTGCCCCCCCAGGGGAAGTTGCTTCTTATGGCGGGTGGTATGGGAGTAGCTCCGCTAAGTTTCCTTTGTCAGAGAGCACTTCAAAGTCAGCTTTTTTCTGAGATTTATTTTTTTTACGGAACAAGTCAAAATCTTGACCGGATTTCATTTCATTTTTCGGAAGACAATCGAGTACATTTTTTTCATCATTCTGACTATGAGAAAAATCTATACCAAGGACACATCATGAATTTCTTTGAACAAACCAAAACTACGAATGATTTTGTTCAAGCCTATTCTTGCGGTCCAACCACAATGATGCAAAGTTTTTCCCAGTGGTGCACTACTCATCATATCCCGCTTCAAGTATCTCTGGAAAAGCATATGGCTTGCGGGATGGGTTCTTGTTATGGGTGCAGTATTCAAACCCGTCAAGGTATGCAGAGCATTTGTCATGACGGACCTGTTTTTGATCACTTAGAAATCTTATGGGACAAAGTATGAACCTACTTCAAACTTCTCTTGCTTCGTTGAAATTAAAAAATCCCTTAATACCAGCTTCAGGTACTTTTTTTTCTTTAAACCGTCTTCCTGAAAATTTCCCGCTGGAAAGACTTGGAGTTTATTTATGTAAAACCATCACACGAGAAGCTCGTTTTGGAAACGAACAACCGCGAATAAAAGAATGCTCAAGTGGTATGATGAATTCCATCGGACTTGAAAACAAAGGTTGGGATGACTTTGAAAAAAATACTCTCCCTCAAATACTGCAAATTCAAAACTCCAAATGGATCAGTATTGCAGGGTCAAGCGTTGAAGATTATGTGTTCCTGGCTCAAAAACTTTCGTCTTATCCCATTGATGCGATAGAAATAAACGTTTCCTGCCCCAATATTCATCAGGGAGGTATTCAGTTTTGCCAACACCAAGCCTCCTTAAAAGAAGTCATACGACAGGTAAGAGCAGTATCTCCTCATTTTTTAGTCACCAAAATTGCTATTGAGACTTATCCCCTCAAAGAGGCCTTAAAAATTATTGAAGACGAAGGTTCAGATGCAGTTTGCATAGGTAACACCTTGCGAGGTCTTTCCATCGAAATATCAACAGGAAAGCCTACTTTCAAAAAGATCTTTGCAGGATATTCCGGTCCTGCTATCAAACCAATTGCTCTTAGAGCAGTTTACGAAGCTCGTCAGTGGATGGGAGCCTATCCTATCATTGGATGTGGAGGGATAAGCACCCACGAAGATGTATTGGAGTTTATCATGGCTGGAGCAAATGCTGTTGAAATTGGAACTGCGAATTTTCTCAATCCACTGGCGATGATTGACATACTAGATAAACTCCAGGCTCATTGTCAAGAAAAAGCTTTTCCCTTGAATCATTTTTTGAATCAAGCTCATCAGGAGGTTTAGATGAAATTAAGTGCTAAAGAACGTTTGATACTTAGCCTGGACTTTGAAGATAAAGACTCTGCTCTTTATTTGCTTGAAAGTTTAAAAAATGAGTTGGTATATTGCAAAGTAGGTTTACAGCTCTTTACTAAATACGGGATCGCTCTCCTTCATGAAATCAAAAAGATGGGTTTTCGGATTTTTCTTGATTTAAAGTTTCATGATATACCCAACACTGTAGCATCTGCCATTAAATCACTTGATAGCATCGAAGTTGATTTGCTTAACATCCACGCAACATGCGGATTTGATGGTCTAAAGCTTGCCAAAGAAACACTACAAAACCTTCATCCTGCATCAAAGCTGATTGCCGTGACTGTTCTCACCTCTCTAAACGATGACGCTCTTCAACAGATGGGTATCCCTGTAAAAAGTGAAGCATTAGTGCTTCAATTGTGCAAAGTATCTCAGAATGCGGGTTTGGATGGTGTTGTTTGCTCTGCTCAGGAAGTTCAAAACATCAAGAATACGCTGGGAAAAGATTTTCTTGCAGTATGTCCTGGAATCCGACGCGCCACCGACGATATTAATGATCAAAAACGTATTGTAAGCCCAATGCAGGCCATTAAAAATGGAGCAGATTGGATTGTAGTTGGACGACCTATAATCAAAGCTTCTTCTCCAGCTGAAGAAGTCGGTTTAATCATCAATGAAATTGAGAAAGGAATGCAAGATGACTGATTTGGAAATGTTGGAGCTATTTCAATCGATAGGAGTTATTAAAAAAGGTCATTTTCGTTTATCTTCAGGAAAACACTCGGATACCTATCTTCAATGCGCCATATTACAGCAATATCCTGAGCATCATGCCAAAGCTCTGGTCTCTATCACAGATAAAATTCTTAGCTATCAACCTAATGTGATTGTAGGAGCAGCTGTTGGTGGTATTATCTCAGCTTATGAGTTGGCAAGACTTAGTCATGCAAGATGTATTTTTGCTGAAAGAGTCGATGGGATTCTTAAGTTTCGCCGTGGATATGAATTGTATCCCGAGGATCGAATAGTTTTGATTGAAGATGTGGTTACTACAGCCAAAACCACTCTTGAACTTATCGAGCTTGTTAAGAGCCATGGTCTCGAGCCTCTTGCAATCACTGCATTAGTTGATCGTCAAAAGAATGATTCTACTCCTATCCCTTATCCTTTCTTTTCTCTGCTTAAAGTTGAGGCTGTTCTTTTTGATGAAACAGAGTGTCCTTTATGCAATGAAAACATACCTTTGACCGATCCAGGATCACGAAGACTACATTCCAAATCATGAAAGTTGAGCTAATTGCCAACACTCCTGATCCCCTATCACTCTTTGCGCAATCTGCCCGAATTACCCGATCCAAAGATGAACAGTGGAAGTCCAATGAGTATTATTTTAAAATCTTGTATCTCTCTGGTCATCACAGTGTCTTTGAGCATGCTTCCTTTTCGTTTCTGATACAGGACATATCTCGAGCTTGCTCTCATCAACTAGTTCGATTTCGTGTCGGGGTAAGCTTTACCCAGCGCAGTCAACGCTATACAGAAGAATCATCTTTTCCTTATACTTGTCCTCCGAGTATTCAAAATTCAACTGAAGCTCATCTCCTTTTCGAAGATTTCATGGAGAAAGCAAGAAAAACTTATGAGCAACTCGTGGATCTTGGAATACCCAAAGAGGATTCCCGTTTTGTTCTTCCCAATGCCACCCATACTTCCATCATTATGACCATGAATTATAGGGAGTTGATCCATTCATGCGGTTTGAGACTCTGCGATAAATCACAGTGGGAGATTCGGGCCCTTTTCTGGCGAATCAGATCTTTAGTACAAAAAAAAGAGCCCATTCTTGCCCAATGTCTTTACCCAAGGTGCTTTCACGATAGATTATGCAAAGAATCAAAACCTTGTCGTTTAAAAGACTATTACATTAACAAATCTCTCCATTGGGGCAAGGAATTTTAATTAGCGTGTTGTTAATAGCACTAAATACGTTAGAATTATAAGAGAGCAGTTTTGCTGTACGTAGTTGCATGTTTTTTTTAAGGGGAAGAAAAAAACTAGATGACAGTTGACGAAATTATTGAAGCTGTAGGGGCTGAAATCCTTCAAGGTAAAGGAAGAACAGACCTAAACATTAATTACGCTTTTGCAGCAGATTTAATGAGTGATACTCTGTTTATTGTTGCTAGAGACGATGAACCCATCTTGCTTATTACTGGTGTCACTAATCCATCGGTCGTTCGTACTGCAACAATTTTAGATATCCCCCTGGTGCTTATTGTTCGTGGTAAAAAGATCCCCCCTGAAACAATTCAGCTAGCTATTGACAACGAAATTATATTGCTTCTTACTTCAAAGATTATGTTCGATTCTTGTGGTTTACTATACGAAAGAGGCATGAAAGGTTGTCCATGGAGACTGAAGTGATCAATAAACTTGATTTTTCTGTTGGAGCCTCAGATTACCCCAGCATTGGCTCAAGGGCTCTTGAAGTAAAAAAAAAGTTAAAAGATTTTTTTCCCACGGGCGATTATCTCAGACGCTTGGGGGTATGCATTTTTGAAGTTGAAGCTAACTTAGCCATACATACCAGCCAGGGTGGAACTCTTGAAATTATTGTTTTTAAAGATCGTGTTCGCATTATTGCATCCGATTCAGGTCCTGGTATAAAAGATCTTTCAAAGGCTCTCACACCAGGTTTTTCCACTGCACCAGAGTCTGCCAGGCAACTTGGTTTTGGCGGAGGGGTTGGGATCAACAATGTGAAACGATTCGCTGATTACTTCTTCCTTACAAGCTCTAAGCAAGGTACAATTCTTTTATTTGAGGTGTGGAATGATGACGATAAAGCAGCTAACTGAATCTTTACCCCTTAAAGTTCTCACTCCGAATCTCAATCTTGAACAAACATTTGAGATGGTTTATTCTTCAGATTTATTGAGTCAGGTTCTTGCGAAAGCTACCTACCGTGATCTTTGGATCACTGTACAAACCCATGCTACCATCCTCGGAATAGCTTCAATCAAACAAATTCCTTGCATCATTTTTTCTGAAGGACTTCTTCCTCAGCCAGAAGTAATCATGAAAGCACAGGATGAAAATATAGTTTTGTTGTCAAGCCAACAAACAACTTTTGAATTAGCAGGTAAAATTTTTGTTTTATTAAATATATAGGTGGTGTTGATATGAGTGAGATTAATTATTCCCAAATTGACTTTGTGATCAAGCGCGAAGGATCTCAAGAGTCCTCTCTTATTCAGGTGCTAAATGGGACACAGGAAATTTTAGGATTTCTCCCCAAAGAGGCTTTAGTTTATATTTCAGAAAAATTAAAAGTTCCCTTATCCCGAACTTATGGGATTGTCACTTTTTATAATTTTTTCAAAACTGAAAAAGATGCTGATCATGTCATAAGTATTTGCATGGGAACAGCCTGTTATGTCAAGGGTGCAAATGTTATTTTAAAAAAACTGGAAACTGAGTTAAATATTAAAAGTGGTCAAATCACTCCAGACAAGAAATTTTCAATTCGCGAAGTCCGATGCATTGGAGCATGCGGTATGGGTCCACTTATTTCAGTAGATGGAGTCGATCTATATGGTCGAGTTCAAGTGGATATGATTCCCGAAATCCTGAACAAATACAGATGAAAGAACTCTCCATGAACATTTTGGATATCTTGCACAATTCGGTGCATGCAAATCCAAAAAACATCTATCTCACAATCCTTGAAGATAGCTCAAAAGATCTACTTCAATTCACAGTCAAAGATGATGGTAAAGGTATGAGTCAGGAATATGCCTCCAAAGTTTTTGATCCTTTTACTACAAGCAGTTCTACCAAAAACGTAGGACTCGGATTGCCTTTTCTTAAGATTCAATGCGAAATGTGTAATGGATCTGCCCATTTGACAAGCAAAGAAGGCCTTGGTACAGAAGTTGAGTTCAGCTTTCAACTTTCTCATGTTGATCGCCCTCCCATGGGAGATTTGGCAGGTACTTTGACGATCATGTTCACTATGCACCATTACATTTCATTTCATTTCAAATATTGCAAAGACCATCAGTGTTTTGAGCTTAGTACTGATGAACTTAAAAGTTTAATGCAAGATGTTCCTTTGCAACATCCAAAAGTTGCAAAAGGCATAGAAGACTATATTAATACAAATTTAACAGAATTACAGGGAGGTTATTAATGGCAAAGATTAACTCATTGGAAGAACTCAGAAAACTTCGTGATCAGGCAAAAGAAACCATGACCGCACGAAGCGGAAGTGCAAAAGTTAAAATTTTTGCAAGCATGGGAACTGTTGGGATAGCAGGGGGAGCTCGTGAAGCTCTGAAAGCCATGATTGATGAGTTGGAAAAAAGAGACTTCCACGATGTTGAAATTATTGAAAGCGGTTCCATGGGTTTGGATCGCGAAGAACCAGTCATTTCAGTCGAACGTGATGGATACATGACTACCTACGGTAGAGTTTCTCCCGATATGGCTCGTCAAATCGTTGCCCAGCACGTTATCAATGGACAAATTGTTAGCGAATGGGTGATTGCGAGGAACAAGAAATAATGAAAATATATCGGATTCATGCTCTAATATGCGCTGGTGGTCAATGCATCACTGCTGGCGGAGATAGTTTTGAGGAAGCATTAAAGCATGCTATTAAAGAAAAAGGGCTGGAAGACGAGATACAAGTAGTGGAAACGGGCTGTATGGGAGCTTGTGAAAAGGGTCCCATGATGGTGGTATATCCTGAAGGAGTACTTTACATCCATCTTAAAGCGAGTGATGCGGAAGAAATTGTAAACGAGCATTTCTTAAAAGGACGTCCAATTCAGCGATTGATGTGGAAAGAAGCAGATGGAAACTTCCCCACTCTCGATCAGGTTCCATTTTTTACTCACCAAACCAAAATTGTATTACGTAATTGCGGTCTAATTGATTCTGAAAGCATCGAAGAATATATTGCACAAGATGGTTATAGCGCTCTTGCAAAAGCTTTGTCCTCTATGACTCCTGCTGAAGTTGTCGATGAAATAAAAAAATCAGGTTTACGTGGTCGTGGAGGAGCTGGTTTTCCAACTGGAATCAAATGGGAATTAGCCTACAAACAAGATGATCCAGAAAAATATATCGTTACCAACGCTGATGAAGGTGACCCTGGAGCATATATGGATCGTTCATTGCTTGAAGGAGATCCGCATACTGTAATTGAAGGTATGGCTATTGCCGCTTATGCTATCGGAGCTTCTAAAGGATTTATTTATTGTCGCGCAGAATATCCAATTGCTATTAAACGTCTTCAAATTGCCATTAAAAAGGCAAAACAGGCTGGTTTGTTAGGAAAAAATATCCTTGCATCTGATTTTTCCTTTGATCTTGAAATTCGAATGGGTGCAGGAGCTTTTGTTTGTGGTGAAGAAACTGCTCTTCTCAATTCAATCGAAGGCAAGCGGGGAGAACCACGGAAAAAACCCCCTTATCCCGCCCAAAAAGGCTTATTTGGCAAACCTACTGTGATTAATAACGTTGAGACTTTTGCCAATGTCCCATTTATTATTTTGGAAGGGGCTGAGAAATTTCGCAGAATCGGTACTGAAACCAATCCTGGCACCAAAGTGTTTTCTCTTGCAGGAAAGGTTATCACTACTGGTTTGATAGAAGTACCCCTTGGGATTAGTCTTCGTAAAATTATCTATGACATCGGTGGCGGCATCCCTGATGGCAAAAAATTCAAAGGTGCCCTTATGGGTGGACCCTCTGGTGGAGTTATACCTGCATCAAAATTGGACACTCCCATCGATTATGAATCTTTAAATGAAATCGGCTCAATGATGGGTTCTGGTGGCTTGATTGTCATGGATGAAGACAGCTGTATGGTGGATATAGCCAAATTTTTCCTCAAATTTACCGTTGATGAAAGCTGTGGTAAATGCACTCCATGTCGCGAAGGTACACGTCAAATGCTCGAACTACTTGAGCAAATATCCTCAGGTAACGGAAAGATGTCCGATTTAGACAAACTTGAACGTCTTGCTGAGACCATTCGTATGACCTCGCTTTGTGGATTGGGTCAAAGCGCTCCTAATCCAGTTTTATCTACTATCCGATGGTTTAGAGATGAATACGAGGATCATATTAGAAATCATAAATGTACAGCCGATGTATGCAAAATGAAACCACACGATTTGGAGGTAAAGAAACGTGTCAAAAAAATCACTCATTGAAAAGCTGCTTGACCTTCAGGATTCTCAAAAAAATACGAATCATCTCCCAAAAAAACAATTAGTTGAAATATCGAAAGAATGTCAAACTCCTCTTGCTGAAACTTATGGCGTTGCTACTTTTTATACCATGTTTTCAGTCGAACCCCGAGGAAGACATATCATTCGTATTTGCGAAAATCAGTCATGTCATATGGCTGAAGCACTTAGTGTAGTTGAATCACTTAAAAATCATCTCAATATTGAATTTGGAGAAACTACTGCCGATGGCCTGTTTACCCTCGAGCATAGCAGTTGCCTTGGTATGTGTTCGATAGCTCCATGTATGATGATCGATGATCATCCCTACGGGAACCTTACACCCTCCAAAATTGTTGACATCATCAACAAAATTAAGGCAGGTGAATAATTTATGAAGTTTTATAGAACACATGTATTGATTGCCAGTGATGCAAAAAGCCTGGTACTTGGAGCAAAAAGCATTCAGGATTTGTTAATTTCTGCCTTAAAAAAATACAAACTGGAAGACGAAGTTAAGGTTATTCCAACGGGTAGCCTTGGTTTTGAAGAAACTGGTGTAGCCATCATGGTATATCCTGAAGGCATCATTTATGCACCTGTAAATCATCAAAATATTGAAGAAATTGTAGTCGAACACTTCCTCAAAGGCAGAGTTGTCAATAGTCTGAAAAAGCTACCAAAAATTTCCAACATCTCTGCTGGTTCCCTTGAAAATCAAGCAATTTTAGATGTGCAACAAAGAGTAGTCTTGGAAAATGTCGGTATTATCGATCCTGAAAACATCATGGAATACATAGCCAGAGAAGGCTATTCTGCAATTGAAAAAGCAATATTTAGCCTAAAACCAGAAAATGTGATTGAAGAACTTAAAATTTCTGAACTTCGTGGAAGAGGTGGTGCTGGCTTTCCCACAGGCTTAAAATGGGACTTTACGCGTAAAGCTATTGGAGACAAAAAATACGTTATTTGCAATGCAGATGAAGGCGAGCCTGGTACATTCAAAGATCGTGAAATCATGGAAGGAGACCCCCACAAACTCATTGAAGGGATGATGCTTGCTGGATACGCCACGGGAGCAGACTACGGATATATCTATATCCGCGGAGAGTATGCTTTATCCATAAAAAGACTTGAAAAAGCTATCGCAGATGCAAGAGAATACGGGCTTCTCGGTAAAAATATCTTAAATAGCCAGTTTAGCTTTGACTTGGAAGTTTATAAAGGCGCTGGAGCCTATGTTTGCGGGGAAGAAACCGCACTAATCGAATCAATTGAAGGCAAACGTGGCGAACCACGAAAAAAACCCCCTTACCCCCCTACCTCAGGTTTATGGGGAAAGCCTACAGTAGTCAACAACGTGGAAACTCTTGCAAATATCCCTTCCATCATAAGGAATGGTGGATTCTGGTACAAAGGGATTGGAGTTGAAGGTTCCCGCGGGACTAAGCTTTTCAGTCTAATGGGAGATTTAAAATGGAAAGGAGTGGTTGAAATTCCTTTTGGCACCCACCTTTCCAACATTATTAGCAATCTTGGCTTGGGAATAAGCAACGGCAAATCACTCAAAGGAGTCATCCTTGGAGGATCATCGGGCTTTTTAATCAAACCCGACGAGCTTGAAACTCCAGTAGATTTTCACTCCCTTGCTCAAATAGAAGCTGGTCCAGGCTCTGGATCTATTGTAGCAATGGATGAACATCGTTGTATCGTGGATATGATAAAAAATATTGCTCAATTTTTTGAGCATGAAAGCTGTGGAAAATGCACACCATGTCGAAATGGCACGAATCAGATAGTAGCAATACTTGAACGTATCTCCTCAGGTGATGGCAAACTTGAAGACCTGCGTAATCTTGAAACACTTGGAAACACGATGGCTCAGGCTTCCTTCTGTCCTCTGGGGCAAACTGCTCCAAACATCATGATTCAAGCTATAAAAAAATACCGTAGTGAGTTTGAAGCTCATATCATCGATAAAAAATGTCCAGCTAATGTTTGCCGTTTCTATGAAGACACTTTAATAAAACAAAACAACAATCCAAGGGAGGTTGAAAATGAATGATCAAACTGTCAATATAACCATTAATGGGAAACCATTTAGCGTAGCTGCTCATAGCACCATTCTTGAAGCTTGTGAAAAAGCTCATATCCATGTGCCCACTTTGTGCTACCTTAAAGAGATTTGCGAAGAGGGCTCATGTGGAATCTGTGTAGTCGAAGTTGCAAAAGCAAGAACATTGCAAAGAGCTTGTATTACTGAAGTTTTTGAAGGTATGGAAATTAAAACACATACTCCCCGAGTGCTTGAAGCAAGAAAAACGGTAGCTGAACTTATTCTTGCAAATCATCCTAAAGACTGTCTTTCCTGCGATGCAAATGAATCTTGTGATTTACGTCAACTCACTTACGATTTAGGTATTTCCGAAGTACATTTTGAAAAAACTCGTGAAAATGATTTTGAACTCGATCTCACATCTCCTTCGTTTAAACGTGACATGAATAAATGCATCCTTTGCAAACGTTGTGTTGAAGTTTGCGAAAAAGTTCAGTCGGTATCAGTTATTGACACTGCCGGACGAGGCATGAAAAATCGAATAGCAACTTTTATGGATCGTGGTATTGGTGAATCCTATTGTATTAATTGCGGTCAATGCGTTTTGGTTTGCCCCACTGGCGCTCTTATTGAACAAAGTGAAGTTGATCTCGTTTGGAAGGCTTTGGCAGATCCCAAAAAGATTATCCTGGTTGAAACAGCTCCAGCAGTGCGCGTTGCTATTGGTGAAGAATTTGGTCTTCCTGCTGGATCCCTGGTTACCAAACAAATGGTTGCTGGTCTTCGTCGATTAGGTTTCACGAAAGTATTTGATACCAATTTCTCTGCCGATTTAACCATTATGGAAGAAGGTTATGAGCTTATAGGTCGCATTAAAAAGGCACTAGGTCAAGACAAAGGTGAATACCACGGTCCCACCAATCTTCCAATGATCACCTCTTGCTCTCCTGGTTGGATCAAATTTGCTGAACACTTTTTCCCTGGAGTTTTAGATCATCTATCAACTTGCAAGTCACCTCAACAAATGTTTGGTGCTGTAGCAAAAACATACTACGCTGAAAAGTTAAAAGTTGATCCCAGAGATATTGTAGTCGTTTCTATCATGCCTTGTGTTGCAAAAAAATATGAAGCAAAACGCCCTGAAATGAATAGTGCTTTCCATTATTGGAAAAACAAACTTCATCTTACTGATGATCAATCTTTCCAGGATGTTGACCATGTACTTACCACTCGTGAAGCTGCCCGTATGATGAAACAAGCAGGTATTTTCCTTCCAGATCTACCTAATGAAGAGTTTGATCAGCCTCTAGGTTCATCTACCGGTGCTGCTGTGATATTCGGTTCATCGGGCGGAGTTATGGAAGCTGCAATCCGTACTGCTTATGAAGTTATCACAGAGTCTCCTCTGCCTAAGCTTGATTTCGAAGAAGTCCGTGGCTTGCAGGGCATTAAAAGCGCTACTATCGATATTCAAGGGCTGGGACTTAAGATTGCTGTTGCCAATGGCCTTGGAAATGCTCGAGTTCTTCTTGAACAAGTTGCCAAAGGCGAATCACCCTATCATTTCATCGAAGTAATGGCATGTCCAGGTGGTTGTATCGGTGGAGGTGGACAACCCTATCCCACTAATACCGAAGTAAGAGAAAAACGTATGAAAGCAATCTATTGTGAAGATTGTAATTTACCCATACGTAAATCCCACGAAAATCCATCTATTACTGACATTTACAAAGATTTTCTTGGACAGCCCAATGGTGAAAAATCCCACCATCTATTACATACCTCCTACACTCAACGCGACATCTACGAGCAAGAAAAAGAAAGATAACACTCTCAAAAAAGAGGCAAGGGCTTTTGCCCTTGCCTCTTTTTTTATTGAATTATTCTAGGCTTGTGATACCTTATATGATATCCAGTAAGTGATGAATATATGAGAATAATTAAGGATTAGCAATGGAAGACAACTTTTTAAACGCTCAAGGGATTACCAAGTTTTTATCTGAAGAATCGGGCGTACAAAAAGCAAGGCTTGATTTAAAATCGCTCCTCATTCTTGGTTTTATGGCCGGAGCATTTATTTCTTTCGGAGGCATGATCTCGGTAGTAGTTCTTACTGATAGCTCTTTTTTTATTGGTAAAGCCTTGAGTAAAATTCTAGCAGGAATGTTTTTCAGTATGGGCTTGTTGCTCGTTTTATTAAGCAATGCAGAACTTTTTACTGGTAACAGTCTTATGCTTATATCTTTATTCAACAAAAAAATTACTTTTATCAGACTCTTAAGAAATTGGTTCTTTGTCTATTTGGCAAATTTTCTTGGTTCAATGTGCCTTGCTATTTTATTGTTTTACTCAGGTATTTGGAAAAACGATCAATACCTCTATGCACAAACCATCCATTCTATCGCACTAAAAAAAGTCAGTTTGCCTATTATTGAAGCTTTTTTTCGAGGTGTTTTATGTAATTGGCTGGTTTGTCTCGCGATATGGATGAGTTTTTCTTCCAAAGCCATTGTCAATAAATTTTTTGCTATTCTTTTACCCATAACAAGCTTTATTGCATTGAGTTTTGAGCATAGTGTGGCAAATATGTTTATATTACCTTTTGCTTATTTGACTCAAACATCTCTTTCAACTATCTCAATTCCAACAACAACTATTCCAAGCATGATTGAGCTCAATTGGACAACTATTCTCAGTAACAATTTACTACCAGTTTCATTGGGAAACATTGTTGGCGGAGTTTTCTTTGTATCATTCATTTTTTGGCTTGCTTATTGCCATCAAAAGCTGTAACATGAAAGAAAGAAGAATATATGCCAATTACCAACATTAGCCAAAAACATCCACAACTTCGTACCGCAATAGCTGAAGGAAGCATCCTACTTTCAGCCCATACCATGCATCTCATCTTAGACAAGCAAATCCCCAAGGGTGATCCATTGCAAATCGCTGAAGCTGCAGCCCTATTAGCCATCAAACAAACACCCTATCTGATTCCACATTGTCACCCCATTCCCATACATGGGGCGGAAGTTTTTTTTAGACTCTCCGATTCTACTCTTACATGCAGTGTTAAAGTTATTTCTTTTGGAGTCACAGGTATCGAAATCGAAGCCATCACAGGAGTAAGTATTGCACTTTGCACTATATGGGATTGTGTAAAATATCTTGAAAAAAATGAACATGGAGAGTACCCAAACACTATGATTCAATCAATCAAAGTAATACAAAAAGAAAAAAAAGATGTCTAAATCAGGTTTTCATCAACTTCACTCTTTGAAAGAGGCTTTGGAAATACTCTATAGTATATCTACTCCAGTTCAAGAAACTGAGTTCAGTCTTGATCAAGCATTAAACAAAATCTGTAGCAGAGATATAAACGCTCCTATTGCTGTGCCTTCTTTTTCAAAATCAGCTATGGATGGTTATGCAGTTTTATCCTCTGACACTTACTATGCCAGTCCTACTAGACCAATCGCTCTTGAGCTGATTGGGGAGATACTTCCAGGCGAAGACACAAAGCAAGTGATTTCTACGGGACAATGCATTGAAATAGCTACTGGTGCCAAAGTTCCTGAAGGAGCAGATGGTATTGTAATGGTTGAACATACTGAAAAAGAAGGCACTCAAGTGAAAGTTTTCAGTTCAACGGCCCCTGGTCACCATATTATCCAAGCTGGATCGGATATCTCAAAAAACCAGTTAGTAGTAAAAAAAGGTACCAGACTCACTGCAAGGCATACTTCTCTCTTGTCAGGGCTTGGCATGGAGAAAATTCATTGCTTCCAAGGCCTTGTTGTCGCTGTAGCCTCTACTGGCAACGAAATAGTACGACCTCCCAATCCGCTTGCTTCAGCTCAATCATATGATATTAATGCTAGAGCCCTAATTGATTCTATTAGGGAATATGGCTGTGTCGCCAAAGATTTTGGTGTAATCGTGGATGAGGCTAAAGAAATTGAAAAAACCATTCTTGAGATGGTCAAACAAGCTGATATTGTAGTTATTAGCGGTGGGTCTTCGCTGGGTACAAAAGATTTAATACTCGAGCAGATTAACAAAATAGGACAAGTCTTAGTGCATGGAATTGCAGTTAAGCCAGGCAAACCAACTCTAATAGGTAAAATTCAAGATAAACTAATCTTAGGCCTCCCTGGTCATCCCGCTTCTGCATTGTCCAATTTTTTCATTCTGATAAAGCCATATCTGGATTTTTTGTTTCAAGTTCATACCTCGATTACTCCGTTTATAGATGCTCGATTAACTTGTAAAATTGCCTCTACTATTGGAAGGTTTGAATTTATCCCTGTACAAGTTCAAGAATGCGACTCTGAATTCTTGGCGCTTCCTCAACTAAAAGGTTCGAGTGCAATTTCTCCGATGATGAATAGTGATGGTTATATCAAGATTAACGAAAACATAGAAGTTTTGGATAAAAATACCTTGGTTCGAGTTTTTTTGTTTTAATGAAGAAGTACTTGTTAGGCATTCTTGTTATATCAGACAGCTCTTTTAATAAAACTCGAATTAGCACTACTCAAGACCTTATCATTGATCATCTTCATGACTTGTTTGATATATCGGTTGTTAAAATTATACCCGACCATCCACTTGAAATTGAAACTACCTTGTCTGAATGGGCTGACAATCTCCATCTCGATTTAATACTCAGCACAGGTGGAACTGGAGCAAGTCCAAGGGATTTTACGCCAGAAGCAAGCATGAAGATATTTGATAAAGAGATACCCGGTATTTCTGAGTACTTAAGAATAAAAACAATCGAAAAAACTCCCTACGCTTGTTTATCCAGAGGAAAATCAGGTAGTCGCAAGCAAACCTTGATTATAAATCTTCCGGGTAGCTCTAAAGCAGTGAAAGAGTATCTTGAACTTCTCCAACCCATCCTTGGTCATGCCATAGATATCATTCAAGGGAAAGTAAATCGTTGTGGAGGGTAAGGTATGAATAATATACATGTTCTTCTCTTTGCGGGTATTCGTGAAGGCATTGGTCTTGACAAGCTAATTTTGAGCTATCCTCAAGGTATTACTTTGGGTCAACTCATCCAGGATATGGAAACAACATATCCTCATCTTTTGCGCTTGTTCAGATCTTGTCAATTCATTGTTAATTGTCAGGAAATCCAAGTGGATTATATCCTACAGGATAATGATGAGGTTGCAATTCTTCCTCCCTTGGGAGGGGGTTAAAGATTTATGCTCAAGCTTCAAAAAGATCCTCTTGATCTTCAGGAATACTTTAAAAGCATCAATGCAAGCATTGGGGCTTGTTTATTTTTTGCAGGCATCGTCAGAAATGCTCCGGAAGATCAACAAGTTCAAGGGATCGAATATCATGCTTATGACAAGTTATGCTTTCACAAAGAAAAGCATTTTGAGCAGAATTTCAAGTCTCTTTTTCCTGACAAATCTTATCATATCGTTCACCGTTTGGGTTATGTGCCAGTCAAAGAAACTTCCTTAATAGTTACGCTATTCTCACCTCATCGCAAAAAGTCATTTTCTTCTCTTGAGTTTATCGTCGAATGGATCAAATCGGATCTTCCAGTGTGGAAAAAAATCATTCATTGTGATGGCAGTAGTCATTGGAAAGCCAACTTTTAACATGAATAACTCTGATCCTTTATTTCGATATGAACGCCAACTTTGGATGAAATCAATATCTCTCGAGGGTCAAAAAAAAATAGCTCAAACCTCAGTTTTAGTGGTTGGAGCTGGAGGTTTAGGTTCACCCATTTTATTCTATTTAGCTGCTGCTGGGATAGGTAAAATAGGAATTATGGATGACGACCAAATCACTTCAAGCAATCTAAATCGACAAATACTATACACTACCAAAGATCTAGGTTTAAAAAAAAGCTCAACTGCAAAACAACGCATTCAAGATCTCAATCCCTCCATCCGCGTTGAAGACTATTCTGAACGTTTAGATCAGCATAATGCCCAAAACATCATTTCAAAATATTCTTTACTTATTGATGCTAGCGATAATTATCCCACCAGATATCTGATCAACGATACCAGTGTTTTATTGAGGATTCCACTCTTCTTTGCAGCGGTATCTGCTTGGTCAGGAATTTTCTTCGCACGAATACCCCATCGTAATCAAGCATGTTTTCGTTGTTGTTATCCTGTTCCTTTGCCAGAAGCAGAATCCCAGGATGAAAAACATGCTGGGATCATTGGTGCTACTGCTGGCTTTCTTGGTTCTTTGCTTTGCACTCAAATCATCCAGTATATTACTCAGGACACCTTTGCATATGAAGGTAAAATGTTATGGGTTGACCTTGAAAAAGCCAGGTTTTTCACCTATCCTTGCACTCTTAAAGAAACTTGTTTGTGTCATTCACTTGAAAAAGCATCATGAAAGTAATTGTTGAACTTTTCGCTAGTTTTCACATTGATTAAAACGTAGTGTTTTTTTATACACCATTTAAGGAGGAGTATTTTGAAGCAATTAGATAATTCTGCAAAGATTAAGTGGATAACTCGTACTGCAATTTTGCTTTCTCTTTTGCTCGCATTCCAAATTTTAGGGCTACCTCAACCTATCACAGGCCCTGTAGTCAATTTTATTTTACTTTTCACCGTAGTCCTGAATGGTTTTTATAGTTCCATGGTCATTGGCGCACTTAGTCCTCTTATTGCCTTTTCCAGGGGCATACTTCCCGCACCTCTGGGCCCCATGATTCCCTTTATCATCCTTGGTAACTTGGTGTATATTGCGGTTTTTGCTATAGCCAGAAGAAAAAACAAGAAACCTCTTTACCAGTTGTTGGCTGTTGTCCTGGCTTCGGTGTTAAAGTATCTGGTTTTGTCAAGCGCAGTGAAGTTCTTTGTAGCTGTTCCAGCACCTATTGCCCAAGCGATGAGTTTTCCACAACTTATCACTGCATTGCTGGGAGGATTGATTTTAATACTCATGGAACCTGTCTGGAAAAACACTGCAAATAAAAGATAAAATAAAAAAAAGAGCATGAATTGAGCAAATCTCAATTCATGCTCTTTTTTTAACGATTAAAGACTAATTAAAGCAGAGTGGAGACCTTGAATTGCGTTTAAGTCTGACTTAAGAAGATCAATTTCTGAGGGTTTGTCTAGTAGGGTGAGAATAATCACTCCACAATCAGAACATACATTTTCGTTGGCTTCATGAAAACCAATACGGTTTTGAATAATACAGCCATGCTTTGTCAGTACTTCTTGAACTTTAAGGGCATTATTGGTGCGTTTATCAAGTTTGATAGCCATTACATTACATTTCATAAGTGCCTCCTCGTTTTCTGGATATATGTAAGAGTATAAGGGATATTACGTCATTTTTGAAGTACAAGACTGATTTATTTTATCATACATCTCCATGATGATGTTTGCGATATCTTCTTTACACTTTATTGTTGTGTTTAATAAATGAAAATCAGAACGTTGTCTCAACCAACTTAACTGACGCTTTGCATATCTACGTGTGTTTTGATTCATCATCTCTATTGCTTCTTTTAATGGTACTTTTTCTTGCTTTGCATTAATCAACTCACGGTACCCATGAGCCTTAATTCTCTCGATAGAGGAAACATAGTTGTGTTGAATCAACCAATCAATTTCGTTCAACAAACCTTTGCTTAGCATGCCTTCAGTGCGCAGATGTATGCGTTGATATAATTGTTCCAAGTTTTGTATCAAACCAATTTTGATGTAAAAATAGGGCAAAGCTGTGCTTTCTTTTTTTTGCAGGTCGCTCATTTTCTTTTTACTTAAAATAATTACCTCAAGAGCTCTTATGATCCTTTTTTCATCGTTTGGATGGATCTTCTGTGCGATTTCTGGATCCAAAAGAGCTAGCTCTTGATGGAGCTGCAGCAAACTTTCTTTTTTGACTCTTTCTCTAAGTTGATTTCTTAGCAAAGGATCTGAAGTATTTTCTTGATCAAACAAACCATCAATGATTGAGCTTAAATATAGATTACTACCTCCAGCTAAAATGGGGAAACTACCACGATTCAAGATATCTTTTATGGCTTTTATTGCATCTTTACGAAATGACGCAACCGAGTACTCATCTTTTGGGTCAACGTAATCCACAAGATGATACATGGGATAGCTTTTGCATTCAGGTTTAGCAGTACCTATGGTTAAATGCTGGTAGATTTGCATGGAATCAACATTGATAATCTCAGCATTTCTTGTTTGAGCAATTATCTCGGCTATGGAAGATTTACCAATCGAAGTAGGTCCATATATAACTAGCAATGGAAAAGAATCTGGAGTAGTTTTATCTCTAACTTTCACTATTCTTCGTACCGTCTCATCGATTATATAGGTGGGTGATGAAGTTCCAGAAAGAATAGCGATGCTTTTCGCTTTTTCGAGTGCGCTTGATAATGCTTCACTAAAAGGATGCTTTTCGTCGCTTTGAATAAGGAAAGTATTGGAGTTACATGGTTTAGCAAGTTCAAACAAACTATAGGTGTTTGAGCTTTTTGCGTCACCAACCACAAAAACACAATCACTTATTTTTGCAAACTCAAGAGCATCATTCTGGCGTTTAATGACTGTGGGGCAAATAGTTTCATATATGTTTAGTTGATCAAGATTTAGCGATTGAAGATAGTTTTTGATTTGATGGAACACTATACTGCTTGCGGTAGTCTGGGAAAGAAAGGCAATATTCCCCTTTGGAAGTTCGAAATGGTGAACTTGCTCTAAGTTTTCAACAATAGTCACTTTGGAAGAATCAATATAGCTTACTGCGCCAACGATTTCTGGATGGTTTTTTTTTCCCAGGAGCAGTATGCATTGGTGGTTTTTAGCAACATTCATAAGGAGTTTTCTAAGTTTTATGACTACAGGACAAGTACGATCAATAATATCAGAGGTTATTTTCTTCAGTTGTTCTTCTGATTCTTTTGTGATCCCGTGAGCAGGAATAATGACTCTTGTATCGCAAGAAATTTCTTCAAGTGAATACACTGTTCTGACGCCATTTAGTGCCAATTCGTTTTGAACACGTTCGTTGTGAATCAGTTTTCCAAAAATTACTACTTCTTTGCCTGGTTCGATGCTTGATACGGTAGACCAAATTGCATTTCTAACCCCTTCGCACAAACCAATATGCTCATAACAAGTTATTTTATCCATGCCTCCTCTTTCATCCTATAATTATAGCGATTCATTCAGATTTAAACATGTAGAGTCACTGTTTAAAAAAAAGTTTAAAGGTGAGTTATCAATACCGCTGATCTGGAGTAATCAGCGGCCTATTCTTTGGAGGTTCGTTTGAACCTTGATAATTTATAAATTCAAATGTTAAAAAAGCAAGTATAGAAATTTAACAAAAAAACAAGCTTAAAATTGCGTGTTGCTTCATTTAAAAACCTATTCGAACGGTCTTCGATGATTCAGCTAAAACATTTCCAGCGGAACCCTTTTTCAATAGTTTATCCTCTGCTTGAATTCGGTCAAGTTCTTTCTTTCTTCGAAG
>Ga0208041_1000265_pt1 | contig 59690 bp, 46 predicted proteins | sample AD_SCU002_MetaG_FD_184453 | JGI IMG/M metagenome (GOLD analysis project Ga0208041, IMG submission 184453) | Active sludge microbial communities of municipal wastewater-treating anaerobic digesters from China - AD_SCU002_MetaG (SPAdes) (version 2) | ecosystem: Engineered > Bioreactor > Anaerobic...
GAGATTGGAAAGAATGCAATTGGTCGCTTGGCCTAACATAGAATGTGAGAAACGAGGACTATAAGATGTTCTCAAATAACCTGAGAAACAATGAGTTGGATTTTACACCAACATTTGGGACTTAACAGATCTACAACTATTCTGACCGTTGGTTGTATCAGCACATCGGATTCAAAAGACATGTCATTCTCAATATACAAATTGTGCTTTACCTCAGTATAGTCAGTGATTTTTTTTGGTAGTGGCTGATTGTAGCTTCCTGTGTGCCGAGAGTTGTATCTGTATTTGCTATAGTCTCTATGATATGTATCATCTCGTTTTACCGGAATCAATGCTATTTGGCCATTCTGCATAGGCAATACAATGCCACATGAGCTCAAAGAAGTATTGATTACAGCCAACCCTATCGGATTGTTTATATTTGCGTTGATTACATTGTATTTCCAGGCAATATTCTCGATGAAATCAGCACTGTAGGCACTCATGTTATAGGTATCTGCACATACAGCCACTCTGTAATACTTAATATCATTAACCGGGTTTTCGAATGCAAGAATAAACTCCTGATAACGAGATTGCTCTGATGGAAGCATGCTGCTCTCTTCAATGACAATACCATTCGCATCAAGAAGATACAGCTTATCGCTGGTGAATAGAATCTCAAGACCTGGGTCTGGGGAGAAATCACCAACAATGATGTTGTCATTTTGGACTATATGATATACTGTATCATCTCCAGTTCCATTAGGGTATTCCCATAAAGGAGTGTGTGAAGTGGGATGATAGTTGTATGCTTTAATTCCTACTTTCTTACTTCTAAGGTGATCCGAACTCTGGTTGTTCCATTCATATCTGATTAAGATCACTTTTACTCCATCATTATTCAAGTCTGTGATAATGGGTGAAGAACCAGCATCATACACGTGATTACCTATATTGTTATTGTAAATTTGATTGAACCTGAAATCTTCGGACACTTCCACAATGTCTAAGTATAAATTGGTCTGATTATGCTGCAACCCGTTGTAATTTTGACATAAGTATACTACATCTTTCAAGCCGTTGCCATTGACATCATCTACGGAGACACCGTGTTGTATTGTGTATGTAATGCTATTACTATATACTTGCAGATCAAGCATGTTTATGATAGAGAATCCATTGGCCCCATCACCAGAGCTCGTTTTCTCGTAAACTGCAACAATGTCTAATTGTCCATCGTTATTCATATCCTCCAAAGTAATAAACGTAATCAAGGGTTTGTCTTCATCAGATAATACTATCACGGAATTGATCAAATTGTAGGGATATACTCCATTGAAGACGTGAACTATGCCGTTATTGTCGCCCACCACAATATCAAGTACTGTGTCTGAATTTACATCCCCAATGGCTGGAGTACAAGTCGTTCCCATTGTAAGCTGTTTTCTTACAAACGATCTATCTTGATGAATGATAAAGAGGTACCCATTTCTGCTGGTGACGAATATCTCATCGAAGCCGTCGTTATTGATGTCTTTAACCGTAAAGTTCTTGTTGAGATAACTGCCTTCTAAACCGCCGTTACCTGGAGGTATTACACAGAAATAATCCTCCTCAATCGTTGTTTGGAGTTTCATAGTAAACGTCATGGCTTTGGGGTTGTTAGCATCGGAATCAACCGTTAAGGTAAAGGTAGCTAATCGGTTAAACCCTGTGGCATTGATGGTTATGTACATATCATTGATAACAGACTCTTCTGTCTGGATACTTCCCCAGTCGATCCGATTTGCCCCAGAATAGCTTATTGTTACATTGGGATCATCTGTAGATAACAATCCCCACACGTTTGCAGCATTACACCACCAGTTTTTCAGATTAAGCGTAAGCCTCTGCGATGCTGATCCTATTTCAATTACGTCTGTAGGAACACCATTGACATTTATGCCATTTAAAACAAGATTTGGTTTTTCAGTTTCGGTAAGTGCCCTATAGGCATTTAATCTTCCAGAACCCATAAGCCCAAGATGAGCTTGATTCTTATCGTAAATGTAATCGGAAGTGCCTAACAATCTTCCTCTGAGCTGTTCAAGCGTCAAATTGGGGAATTGTGATAAAATCAATGCGGCTACCCCTGAAACATGAGGAGCAGCAAGGGATGTACCACTGGCATGATCAAATACTGAATTATATGGCATCGTAAAGTTATTGTCCATCGGAAGTGTCGTATAGATACCGATTTGGTCATCTAATGCTGTTCCTTGATTATGACAGCCCGGAGCCACTATGTCAATCGTGGAGTGTAGGGTGCTTGCACCTCCGAACCATCTTCCTCGCTTATCATATACGTCTGTAGCTCCAACAGCTAAGACTTCATCAAAACAGGCAGGATAGAATGGTCCTTCATTATCGTCGTTACCTGCAGCAACTACCACCAGAGGTCGAACTCCCACATCGAATGTATCATAATACATATCAATGATTACTTCACGAAGCAAGTTCATGCCATCTACATTCTCTTGATCCATATCCGTTTGAGACACGCCCAAACTTACGTTGATGACACTTGCTCCATTTGAATAAGCATCAAGAAATGCGGAATAGCATGCAAGATATGATGCTCCCGCGTGAAGCACTCTATATGGCATGATCTTTGTACCGGAAGCAATGCCGCTCCATCCACCTGCCACACTTGATACAGCAAATTCGTTATTGTTGATGGCGCTGATTACTCCTGCTACCGCTGTCCCGTGCCCCATTTTATCGTGAGGGTAGTTGATAAGTTCAGGTAATGGAGGATTATCCGGATTTGGTGGATAGACAATATAATAATTCCAACCATAGTTACCACCCGGTGCCTGCCACACATTACCCAATAGATCAGGATGGATACTGACAGTATTGTATGGATATTCGGCATTCCCTAAGTCAATTCCTGAATCGATCACTGCCACATCGATATTGGGTGCGCCATAGATTCCAAGTTCGCTCCACACTCGGTCCATTTCGATGTTTTTTAGACCCCACATGTGATCAGCCGTTTCGTCATTGGTACTAACGCCTGTCAATGGCTGGAAGATATAGTTTGGTTCGGCAAACACAACATCTGAATTGCCTTTCATGCTGTTGATCACATCCTTTACCGCGTAAAGAGTATCGAATACAGCATAATAATAGAGCCTGTCACTCAGATATGCTGCTGGTATCTTGTCGGCCCCAATCTGCTGAAGTTCAGAGATGTGATAGTCAGTGATCTTCTGATTAAACCACGCTTTATCGGTAAGAAGGGGCTCGGTCTGGATTACTGTGATTGGATTAGTGGTCTTGAATATGACGTATCCGGGGACATATACACGCGCAATAGCTACTGTGCTCAATAGAATGAGCATGACACATAAGTATAACTTGTTCATAAAATACTCCTTTTATTGGGTTAATGCCTTGTCTAATATCCTGAGGCTACAAATTCCTCAGAATGTACCTATTGCTAATCTTATTAGCGACCCGATCACGAAACATATACCTAAACCATATCTCCCTCCTCTGACATTAACAGCACCATGTCATCTCACATACAATATCTTACTGCTTGCCTTATATTTGCTTGCTTCAACCACAGCAAAATAGATGCCTCCGCTTACCTGTCTTCCTGTATCATCTCTGCCATCCCAGTGGAAGATGTGATCACCGGATGGTTTTGAGCTATTTCCGTAACTTCGAATAAGTTGTCCTTTGATGTTATAGATATTGAGCTTGTATAAGCCCGGTTCATGTGCTTTCACTTTTATTGAACTTTTATCTGAAAATGGATTAGGGTAGCATGAGATGGTCAGTTGGGGTTGTGGTATTGAAGGATCAATGTTAGATACTCCGTCTGATAAGGCGTAAGAAATTTTAGCAGAATTTTGGTAATATGTGCTACTTCCTGTAGATGTTGCTATATAATCTTCACGGTTGTCCCAATCAGAGAAGCCATTTAAATAGATGCGATACTGAGTAAGTGATCTATTCTCTGCCGAGTCCAGCAGAAGGCAATCGGTTACATCATAACTCACCCAACATGGAGGAGAGAGTGACTCCAGGTCGAAAAAAGTATATGTAGAGTATACAGTTGACGGGATCACGTCAATAGAGTTAAAAGTATCACCATAATCAATATGCTCCAATATCCCCTCTGGATAAATTGATGTATTACCATAGTCAAATATCGGATAAACACCCGAAGTAGAATTACCCTTCATCGCACCAATATACATCATAAGATGCGCAGATTGCAAATGATATCCATCCGGAATTTGAGGTAGCTCAAAGGATAGATATCCAATGCTGGCAAAACGTGTCATCCAGCCCCAATCGTAGTAATCTCCAATATATGTCTCCCCTTCCTGCCAATTCGAATCAACGGTGAGGTAGTTTTGCTGATAGTAAATCGATCCACTGAGTTCATCAACCGCTAATAGCGAATCCACAATTTCATGTTTTGAATTGCCCAGTTTAGCTGTGAATGGATCAGCTCCGGCAAACAGCACACTCAAAAACATGAGGAATGCGATAGAACAAACAAATCTTAACTTCATGGTTCCCGCCTTATTACTCGACTTTATCTCACATACAATATCTTACTGCTTGCCTTATATCTGCCTGCTTCAGCCACAGCGAAATAGATGCCTCCGCTTACCTGTCTTCCTGTATCATCCCTACCATCCCAGTGGAAGGTGTGATCATCTGAAGATTGTATGCTTTTTCCATAGCTTCGAATCTTTTGGCCTATGATGTTATATATACTGAGCTTGCATAATCCCGGTTCTGGTGCTTTAACTGTTATTGAACTTTTATCTGAAAAAGGATTAGGATAGGATGAGATGGAGAGCTGAGGCTGTGGGATAGTGGTATCAATGTTAGATACGCCGTCCGAAACAATATAGACTATTTTAGGTGCGAAAGGATTGTATGGGCTACTATCTGTAGTCGTAGACACGAAATCCTCTCGGTTGTCCCAATCAGAGAAACCATTTAAGTATATTCTATATTGAGTAAGTGATCTGTTCTCTGCAAAGTCCAGCAATAGGCAATCGGTTACATCATAAATCACCCAACAAGGAGGTAAAAGTGTCGCATGATTAAAGAAAGTATAGGTACTATAAACATAATTTGGGATCACATCTATAGAGTTGAAAGCATCACCATAATCAATATGCTCCAATATCCCCTCTGGAAAAACTGAGGTATTCCCATAATCAAACACTGGATATGCGTGATTTACCGAATTACCTTTTACTCCTGCTATATACATCATTAGCCTTGCTGACTGTAAATAGTAGCCATCAGGAACAATTGGTAACTCAAAGGATAGATAGCCAATGCTGGCAAAGCGAACCATCCAGCCCCAATGGTAGTAATCTCCAATATATGTATTGCCCTCCTGCCAATTCGCATCTACCGTAATGTAGTTTTGCAGATAGTAAATCGATCCACTGAGTTCATAAACCGCCAATAGCGAATCTACTATTTCATGTTTGGGATTGCCCAGTTTAGCTGTGAATGGATCAGCTCCGGCAAATAGCATACTCACAAACATAAGTAATGCGATAGAACAAACAAATCTTAACTTCATGGTTCCCGCCTTCATTAATGCCTCTATTTCAGCAGGATCATCTTCTTGCTGCTGCTATAGGTTCCGGTACGGATTTTGTAGAGGTAGATGCCATTGGTTACTGCCCGGCCATCATCATCTTTGGTGTCCCAGGCCAGATCATAGCTGCCGGGGGCTTTGCTCTCGTTCAGTAGGCTGCGGACGTGTTGTCCCCGCAGGTTGTAGATATCCACTTGCACTGGTTCTGCGGTCTTGATCTCAAATCTGATCGTGGTCTGATTCCGGAAGGGATTGGGGAAGTTGTATGCATTCCCTGCCAGAGCGGGGATCAGGGGATCTTCACTACTTACAGGATAGGCATCCATCTTGCAGGTCCAGAGGCTGCTGAGGGGAATTGCATCGCCCCGGTCATAGTATAACTCATCATTCCAGCTTAGCATAGCTGTATCCTGATGAGTTGCCAGATTCAGGTTCCTCAGGTAAAACCTGTTTGCCACGATGGTGAGAGGGGCTGGATTGAGCAAAGCGCCACCCTCAGAAATGTCCTGACGATGAATACCTGAGCTGAAATCATTGAAGTTATTGGTGTAAAACACTGCATAAGTGCCATTGGCAAATCCTGCCAGCTTGAACTCACTATATTCCGAAGCCAGTTGATCCAGATCGACACCTTCTTCGCCCCAGACCAGATTGCCGTTTTGATCCATGCTCATTACTCTTAGCTCATAGACCCCCATCACACGTTTGATCCAGGTGATATTGTCACCATACACGGCATCGTCGATCCAATAATCATAGGCATTGGCATTGTTACCGATGATTACACCAGTATTTCCCCAGAGAGCTTGTCCATCGGAGTTCAGTTTTTGCACAGAAGAGCGGACATCAGACTGATCCGAATAGGACATAAAGACCAGCAGATCATCATTGACAATTCCGCTATGCAGGTACATGGCAAAATATGTGGTCCCGGGGATCACAGCGAGTCCACCTTGAGGCCAGCCCGGAGCGGGATCGCCATTGCTACCTATCTTCAGGGCTCTTACAGACATGCTGAAAGTCTGGTAATCCTCCTGTTGGAAGACCAGATAATCCCCATGCAGGGCTTTGGAGTAGATATAGTTGTTGTTGGCAGCCACCAGCAGTTTACCTTCCACTGGCCATTGCGGGATGCCATTGCTATAGCGCTGTCCCCAAAAAGAGTGGTAGAAAGAACCATCAGGAGTATCTGACCACATGACAATCACATCGTTGCCAATATTGCCCAGGAGACTGCCAAAAAAGGATGAATTCTGGGATGAGGTGACGCAGATTCCGGGACCTGGTGACAGCTCTGTGCCAGATGCAGATATTTCCTTGAGGTAGAGGCTGTATTGCTGGAGGGCAATATCATACACAGAGTACAAGATCAGGGTCGTATTGGCAGCAGTTAGTTTGCTATCCAGATAAGTCTCATGTTTATCATAGTTCGGGTTCATAGCCCTGCCACCATCTTCCAGCGTGGGATTTCCCTGCATGTCAGTAAGTTGGTAGTAAATCTTAGCCTGGCACTCAATTCTGCTGTCTTCGTAGATTTGCATATACCCGTTGTTCAGGGCAAATACCTGTTTGAGCTCGGCTCCACCATTCAGGACGCCATGAATCTCTCTGCCATCCTGTTCCAGCATCGCAAGCCCGGCATTGGAGACAATCTGCCCCCGCAGACCATTGGTTTGGGTGGAGAAGTCGTTCCAAATCACCAGTGCTTTGGCGGGGAAGGCTCTGATGATGGGTTTGTATTTGCTGCGCTGTTCACTGCTGATGGCCATGGGATTGAAGCTCACCATGCCGCTATTGTCGATCCTGGCGCAAAGGACGGTTGTATTGATGGAGCTAAATGTCTCCCCATACTGGATCATGCTGATCCAGATGCCATTGGAGGCATCCAGACACAAGTCGAAAGTCCAGTCTGGGCAGGCAAACTCCACGGGCTGAGTCCAAATGTCCTGCAGGTTTACATCGAGATTACGTAAGACTACTCCGAATTCAGAATTGATACCTCCCCAACTGTAAGCATACACTATACCCCCTTCAGGAGTGGGACAGAGTTTGTATTCGCTTATATATGTACCATATTGATTGGCATGTGTAACCATAGTTGACAGCAGGAGATTGCCATCAGCATCAATCTTCTGCATTTGGATGATTTGGCCTGGGTAAGTATACAAAACGTAGTTACCCTGGGTATCCCGGAGGATATCGTAGTCCTGAAATCCGATTACTGCGGGATCGATGAGCGGAGACGGCCCCACTGGGTTTCCGGTGGCATTATAGCGGAACAATCTGGACTGAAAACCCAAATTCGATACATAGGTTCGGGTTTTGATGATGATTCCACCCTGACCGTCTTCCACAGAATCGATGCTGTACAGGCCTGGGATGGAAAAAAGTGATGCCTGGGGCCAGAGATTGATGCCATTGGAATCCAGGTTTTTGCCCCAAACCTCGCCATTGGAGGATTCAGACCTGTAGATGGCGTATGCGCCTCCGACGGCATTGGGAGTAATGCTGACGCCCTTACGGTTCAGATTTCCCACCAATATCAATACTCCATCATCACCCCACAGGCGCTGACCAGACTGATTGAGCTTCTGTACCCTGTAGCTGTACCCATTATCAAGGTTGGAATAGCTGTAGTATTGGATAATGATGCTATTGTCCGAACTCAAGACCGCAGACAGGATTCGTTCTTCCTGATCCGAGCTGGCAACCGGACGGGGTGCGGTCCATTGCATGATTCCTTCTGAATTGATGGCTTGCGCCAGGACATCCGAACTGCCACTGCTGGTATCATTCCAGAATACCATGGTAGTCCCATTTGGTAATGCGACGTGAGTGCCTTCCCAGCCTAAATACTGAGAATTACGAAGCAGCACGGGTTGCTGCGCTAAAAGAGTGGCGACGAGGGCAAGAAAAATCAGGGCCAACACACTGCGTTTCATGGTTACATCTCCTTTTTCATAGAAATATCGGAAGCTGATTTTTGATAAAACAATATTTGTTCCAAATCATTGGATTTATTTAATGGTTGTAAGGCAATACCCGGCAAGAGGTTGACATGGCCTTGGGTAAGGCCCCTCCCTATGTCGTGATCATTAAACCGGAGTTTGCGAAGTATTGGAGTATTTCAGGAGAGGCTGAGTGAGGGGTGTCTGAATGTCATATAATAATATTGTATATACGCAAAGTTCATTGCGACTACTTATCCAAAACAGGTTGTGTCGCCCTCAGGGGCTCAATGTCTATATCGCTCATAACGAGGGCCTACGCATTGCTTCGCAATGCTCCGAACCCTCGCTTTGTTTTGTCGCCCTTTGGGCTTTTCCAATCTGTATACCTGTCAATAGATTACTTCAGCATCACCTCGTGTTCACCTCGAGATCACCTCGAGTACTCGAGGTGATCTCGAGATCATCCTGAGGCAAACACATGCAAATCAATGAGGTAAGAATACAGAGGAGATTGCTAATAGAACGCGGATTTGCAGGGATTGGAAACATGCCAACGAGTTTAACGAATTGGCCGAATTCCTGGGGTGGCAAGCTCCCTTGCCACAACCTTGGTAGAGGCTTCCCGACCTTGGATGCATACCCCTCGAAGTCCAGCTCGTGTTTCACCTTTCCACCCTTCCACTTTATCTACGGATTATACGGATGCTACTGATTTATACAGATTTCTTTGCCAACGAATTGAACGAAACTACCGAATGGGCACTTTGTCCAGTTCGTGTTTCACCTTTCCACCCTTCCACTTTTCCACTTAGACAATCCTTCCCTCGATTTCCTTGACAACTACAGGCATTATCAATCTGTGTTTTCTTGGAATAATAATGAACAAAACCGTGATTTTCCTGCTTGTCCTGCTGATCCTGGGATCAGGCCTTTGCGCACAGAACTCTGTGCCAGAGCCGCTTGTGTCTGCAAATCAGCCTGGACTTCTGGATTCGCTCAAAACAGCCCTGCCGGATAGCTTGAGCAAGGTTCCAGCCCAGTTGGATTCACTATTTTACGCTGCGGACAGGATAAAATTTCATTACAAAGATGAACAGATCTTCCTGTATGGCAATACATCGGTGGATTATGCCAATTCCACGATCAGTGCGGATTCGCTGTTTATCGATCTGAAGCGGGAGCAAGCCCATTCCTACGGGCTTACTCGGATGCAGGATAATGGCCAGCTCCTGATTGGTACTGATGTGAGCTATGATGTACGGAGCCAAACTGGAATGCTGCGCATGGGGCAAAGTTATATCGAAAATGGCTATTACAGCGGCGATGAAATCCGCAAAGTGGGCAATGATACCTACGATATCGATGGCGGCAGCTTTACCACCTGTGATCTGGCTGAACCCAGCTACTGGTTTTGGGCTCGGGATATGCGGATCTATCGGGGCGACAAGGTGGTGGGAAAACACGTTCTGGCTTATGTGAACCATTTGCCCATCTTTTATTTCCCCTTTATCACGATGAGTATCAAGCGGGGCCGGCATCCCGGCTTTTTGATCCCTGAACCGGGTTACAACAGTGTGGATGGCAAATACATCCGTGATCTTGCCTGGTACTATCCCTACAAGGATTTTGCTGATTTTACCCTGAGTCTGGATCTGATGGAGAAAACTGGCTGGCGCACGAACTTCAAGACTATGTATCTGGATCGCTACCTCTATAATGGCAGCCTTTCCGCCACATATCAGAAAACCATCAACAGTGCGGGCTCAGTATATGATTGGGCTCTGAAAGGGAACCATCATCACGAGCTGCCGGAGCGCTCAGCGCTGGATATCAGCGTGGATGTGATCAGCAATAAACGCGTCTGGGAAAGCAGTGACATCCTGGAGGAAAGCCTGGCCCAAAGGCTATATTCCAGTGTGGCTTATCGCAAACCCATCGGCAATACATATCTGAACGTGGGTGCTTTGTACAATCAGGATTTGATCAATGATACCGCCTCTCTCAGTCTGCCCAGCGCCAGTTGGTCTTTGCCTACCCGTCCCTTGTACGAGCTTTGGGGGGGATCCAGCGATGCCTGGTACAGCAATCTAAGCTATTATTACAATGTGCGTTTGGATCATACCGGCGACATCCGGCAGCAAAATCCTGATCTGCAGGATTATATCTGGCAGAATACTCCCGATCCTGCCAATCCAGGCACCTACCTCACGGAACACCATCTGGGCATGAAGCAGGCGCTAGGCTTGTCCTATATCTACAAGCTCAAAGGCTGGCTGAATATCCGGCAGGGGATCGATTATCAGGAAGCGTGGTTCGATCGGGATCGTAACGACAAGAAATGGGTGCGTGGGAATGACTACTCCGCCTATATAAACAGCAGCTTCAATCTCTATGGAATCAAGACTTATACGGGCAGGCAGCTCAAAGCCATCCGGCATATCCTTACTCCTTCGGTGGGGCTTACTTTCCTGCCAGACATGAAGGATAATGCAGATTTCTACGGCTTTGGCAGTATCGGCTTGCGTAGTGGAGATAAGCAAGCCAATTTGAACTTCAGTCTGGATCAGAAATGGGCGCTCAAGTATGGCACCGGCAGCAATGAAACCAAGCTCAACGACTTCATTACCTGGCGCAGTGCGATCGGAGCAAACCTCTATAAAGACGCCAAACCCTTTGGCAGTATCAGCCACAATCTGGCGTTTCGTCCCGGTACTTTCAAGCTGGGGAATATCTCAAACGGGACTTTCAAGCTGGATGGCATCACTTTGGGCTATTCGTCCCAACTCAATCTCAGCCAAAGCACCTATGATATTCACCTGGGTGATCCCGCCTTGCGCAATCAATACTTCAGCCATAGCCTCACCCTGAGCGGCAATGCTCCCTATACCACATATTATACATTTCCGAAGAATCAGACCTTCTCCAGCTTCAACCCTTCGGACAGTCTGTCCATTGTGGATTCAGGCCCCACGACCTCCACTGATCTATGGACCATCAGTGTAGCGCATGATCTGTATTCCCCCAAAAACATCTTCGAACCCCAAAACGAGAACCTGCGCCTCACTGCCCAACTGAAGCTGACCAAGAACCTGAGCCTGATGTATAACAATTACTACAATCTCAAGACCCACGAACTGATCTCGCAGGGGATACGCATCTCCCGTGATCTGCACTGCTGGAAACTGGATTTCACCTTGAACAAACGCAATGAATTCTGGGATTATCGCATTGTCTTCTTCAATACGCAATTCCCTGATGCCCTGAGGTTTACCACACGTGACAGTAAGAAATACTAAAAGAGCCATATTCCTGGACCGGGATGGCACCATCAGTCCCGATGAGTTTGGTTATATCAAGGATCCCTCCCTCTACCACCTCTATCCGGAGGCGGGTGAAGCCCTAAGGATCATGCGTGATCTGGGCTATCTGCTCTTTATCGTTACCAATCAAAGCGGGATTGCCCGCGGCTATTTTGGCCTTGAGGAGCTGGAAAAGGTGCACGACCGGATGCGTGAACTGGTGGCGGCTGAAGGCGTAATCCTCGATGCAGTGTACTTTTCACCCTATTTTGCCACAGGGATTGTGGAGCCTTACAACGTGCATCATGAAGACCGCAAGCCGGGGATTGGGATGTATAAAAGAGCGCTCCGGGAGTTTCACTTTGATCCGGCGCAGTCCTTCATGATTGGCGATCGGGCTACGGATGTGCAGTTCGCCCAAAATGCCGGGCTCAGGAGCATCCTCCTGCTCAGCGGTAATGGCAACAAAGAAATGCAGGCTATCCTGCACAGTGATCCAGAGGCTGTGTGTCCTGACTATATCTGTGAAAGCATCCTTACTGCAGCCCAGATGATCAAAAGATTCTATCCATGAAATATGCTGCTCTGTACAGCCCGGAAAAGTATCAATCCTTTAGCTATGATGCCCAGATCAAGGCTTTGCACAAGCTGATCAAAGCCCTGCAGGATGAGATCGCCAACCCTGCCTCAAGGGAAGGGCTGATGCAGCAAATTAGTAACCTGGCACCGCTTACCAAAGCCCCTCTTCCTTCTCGTCTGGAACAGCTTATTGTGGCCTTTCATCCTGATCCATACAGGGTTTTGAGGGCTCTGACGCAGTACTTTGGCGAAGCCAGCCTCAAGGACAGCCAGATCAGTCTGCGTACCGGAGACGGCAGCAAAGCCTGTCAGCCTGAAGATCTGCAACGGGCAGCAGGGATCACTCTGGTGCTGGACAATCTGCGCAGCGTCTTCAATGTGGGCTCCATCTTCAGATTAGCTGAATGTCTCAGGATTGCCGAGGTCTTGCTCTGTGGGATCACACCCACACCTCTGCATCCCAATATGGCCAAGACCGCATTGGGAACTTGTGAGAAAGTACCCTGGCGGCACTTTGATGAAACAGAGGCAGCCATCCAATCTTTGCAAGCAGAGGGCGTTACAATCTATGCCCTGGAGACTGCAGAGCCTTCGGTATCTGCCTTTAGGTGCGATTACAGGCTGCCCCTCGCTCTGGTGGTGGGCAATGAAAGCCTGGGCATCGCTCCCCAGCATCTGGCTATGTGCGATCAGATCATTCACTTACCAGTCCTGGGCTGGAAGAATTCCCTCAATGTAGGCGTGGCAACCTCTATTGCCACATATCAGATCATGTTCGGTAATTCCAGGGAGGTATAAGCATGGAAAATCTGCTCTACTACAGACACCTTGAAGAACTGCTTGCCGCCGGCAAATCGGTATGGCAAGCCACGATAGTAGCCACGGACGGTTCCAGCCCTGCCCGCGCCGGGATGAAGATGCTGATCTCTCCATCAGAAAAACCATACGGCAATCTGGGTGGGGGAGAACTGGAGCACAATATCATCAATCATGTGCTGAACACCATGCCTGAAACACCGCAGCAGCTTAGCTTTGATCTCAGTGGCATGGCTATCCCTGAGTTGTCACCCACGGCGATGATCTGTGGAGGCATGGCAAGCGTATTCATCGAACCCCTGCACATGGCTCACAAGCTCTATATCATCGGCGGAGGCCATTGTGGCAAAGCTTTGGGGCATCTGGCGCTGCTCAGTGGCTTTGAGGTTACGATCATCGACAACCGTCCTGAAAGCCTGAGCGAGATTACTCCCGAAACAGCTCATCACTGCATTCTGAACGATTTCTCCGAGATCAGCGCTGCCATCAGTTTTGGTAGTGACGCCTGGGTGGTGATCATGACGCATGGCCACCTGCACGACCGGCAGGTGCTGCAACAATGCCTGCGGCAAAAGACACGCTATCTGGGTATGATTGGCTCGAAGAACAAGGTGAAGCAGACCTTTGCCGATCTGAAGGCTCAGGGCTTCTCGGAGCAGGAGCTCGACCGGGTCCATGCTCCCATTGGGCTTGCCATTGGCAGCCAGACTCCCTACGAGATTGCCATCAGCATCATGGCAGAGATCATCAAAGAGCTAAGACAAAAATAGCCCGATCTGTGCCAGACTAATACTAACATCATGCCTTGCAATACATTGAGGTGACTATGCAACAAACCCTGAAAGTACTGATCGTTGATGCCAGCAGCGGATTCTACCAGCTCAAACGCTATCCCTTGGGAGCCTTCTTTGGCCCGGTGGATCTGGGACTGCATCTGGCAGGTAAATACAACTCTCTGAACCTGGGCACAGGCATCTTCGCGGGCTCTATCTTTCCTGGCTCAAACCGCCTGGTGGTGACTGGCTTTTCACCTGCCTGGGGTGGTTTTTATGTGTCTTCCATGGGTGGAGCAGGATTGATCTTCGACGATCTGGGCATCAACCTGCTGGCCATAATAGGCAAGGCCGCACGTCCCTCAGTGCTGATCCTGAACCGTCAGCATGGTGAAGAGATTGAGCTGGATTTTGAGGAAGCGGACGTGGAATCCATCTGGTCGGAGCGGGGTGCTTATGCTCTTCTGGATTACACCTATGACCGCTACAAAGCCCGCTATATCAATCCTCCCCGGGTATTGGCCACGGGGCCTGCAGCGAAATACTCCGATATGGCTGGGATCGTTTCTGCGCCTGTGAAGGATGGTGCCATCAGCCATGTGGATACCTGGGCGGGACGGGGTGGGATGGGCTCCAAGCTCTTCCAGCAGCATGGAATCTGTGCAGTGATCTATGGCGGTACCCATATCGATGAGGATTTCCGGGATCGCAAAGTGGCAGACGAGTGGTTTCAGGCCCGATACGAGCAGAAACTCATGGCCAAAGACCTCGAAGCAACGAAGAAATACCGCTTTGATCCCGACTTTGATACCGGCGGTACCTTTGGCGTGAATTTCACCACCAATTCCGGCACGCTTCTGGCCTTCAACTACCAGAGTATCTACTGGACGGAGCAGCAGCGTAAAGCCTTTCACACCAAGCATATCAAAGAGCACTATCTGAAGCAGTATAACGCCGAAACGATTGCCACCCGTCAGCAATCCACTTGCGGAGAACCATGTGTGGCAGTCTGTAAAAAGAACAACGGCATCTACAAAAAGGACTATGAGCCCTATCAAACCCTGGGACCGCTGTGCGGGATATTTGACCAGCGAGCCGCCGAGCTACTGGCACACAAGGTTGATAGCCTGGGCTTTGATGCCATCTCTTGCGGCGGCATGCTTGCCTGGATGATGGAATGCCTGGACAAAGGCTATCTGGAGCCCTCAGAGCTGGGAGTGGATACCAAACCTCGCTGGAATCATGAGAGTTTCGATACCGTGAACGATTCGATGCACAACGCCCGGCTTGGGATCGCGCTTTTGGAAAACACAATCGGAGCCCAGCGCCTCATCAATCTCGATGAAGGTGCCCGCAAATATGCCCGCAGATTGTCCCGTCAGCGCGGGCAGCAGATCATGAACTGCTTTGTGTTCAATTCCTTTGCCCGCAGAGGCTGGATGGTGCCAAATCAGTATTGGGTGCCGGGGGTAATGTCACCCATGCCGGCCATGGGACGCTACTATATGCACTATGCCCCGCAATACTTTGAGCCCCGCTTCCTGGGTCGGATCAACGTGGATAGAATGAAGGCGGAACTGCTGCTGGATAATCTGGGAATTTGCCGCTTCCATCGCGCCTGGGCGGAAGAAATGTTGCCGGAGATCGTGGAGACCCTCTTTGGCAAAGGCAGTGACTTGCTGCTGAATGCCCATATCACAGCGCGCCGGATCAATTGCCGCAATGCGTCTGTTTTTTGGGAAAGTGAACGCAGCATCGATTTTGTCTATCAATACCTGCTCCGGCAAACCGAGCTGGATTGTAACGATCCCAGCCAGGAATACTGGCTGGTGCGCTTCACCGAAAACAAGCATGAGGCAGCGCTGGATTACTGGTATGAGATCCGCAAAGGCATAGATGAAAGCCTGGGAGAGAGTATAAGCCCAGAGAGAGGCAATACTTAGCAGCACGATCCAAGGTCTGATTTTATCCATTCAAACAACGCCATCAATACGCTATCATTACGGATCTGATGCGTATTGGGTGCGTAATGATAGCGTAATTCAAACAGGGATGGAGTTTTGTGCTTGACATCATATGAGCCCAAAAAAACCTGCGAGCAAAATCCGTTTAGTGTATACTGTAATGAGATGTGTTTTAGTTAATGATGTAAAAATTGAAGAATAAGTGAGTGGTTTTATGGAGGTTCTTGCATGAAGAAGCTGTTTTTGATAACTGCCCTTGTGGCGATCGTGTATAGTGTAACTGCTCAGGGTCCTGGCAACGTGAGCTCCGGGCTCAGGCTGTGGCTGGATGCTGATGCTCTCAGTTTGAACAACAATGATCCTGTGCCAAGCTGGACTGATCAGAGCGGGAATTCCAACCATGCTACTCAGGATACCACGGATTTTCAACCCACATTCAAAACCAACGTTATCAATGGAAAGCCGGTAGTGCAGTTTTCTACAAACGACTATTTGGGTTTTGATGGATCGATCATAGCAAACACGGATTATACGATCTTTGCTGTAGTGAAAAGAACTTCCAGCGGGGCGTCCGGCTCGACCAGTGGTCATCATTATTTTCTGGGGGGTTCAAACGCTACCATGAACAACAACCTGCATGTAGGCTGGAGCGGAAACAATACTTTCACTCACAGACAGTATACCAACGATTACAACATGCGGGTGCCTACATACAATGCCAATGATCCGGCCAGCCTCTATACTTTGCGCCATTCCAGCAGTTTGGGGAAACATACATATATCAATGGAGGTTTGAGAGGTTTGAACATGAATGCCGCTTCCACTGGCAGACTTGCTAATCTGCAATCCTGGACAGGTGCCTCGATAGGCCGTTATCTTGCAGGTACTATCAATACCCGCTTCAACGGCTGGGTTGCTGAATTGATAATCTACAACCGTTATCTCAGTGAAACAGAGCGTAAAGCAGTGGAAGCGTACATAAAAAACAAATATAATCTTGATATTGCTGTGGATCCCAACGGCCCACTTCATGAAGCAGGCATCCTGAATCCTCATCTATCTGTGAATGCCAGTAAACTGACGGAATCGAAAGCACTGGGTGGCTTGACCCTTACGGGGGATTATATTTCCAGCTCTTCCAGTATCTACTCAGGACACAACAACCTTGATGGAATAAACAACAGCTACAATCCTGACAGCGGGCTGTATCCCGATTTCAAACGCCTGAATCGGCAGTGGTTCATGGACTTCAGAGGTACCTTGAATACCAGCTTCAGCTTTAATCTGACCGATCTGGGGCTGGATCACATATCTCCGGCTGGGAATAAGTATGCACTTCTGTATCGACCATGTACCTGCCAGAACTATACAATCGTCAGCAGTGACGCAAGTATCGCCGGGAAGGTAATTACTTTCGAGGATATCAGCAGAACAGAAACTTCAAACAACGGGTTTTATACTCTGGGTACCCTGGATAATACTGAGAGTACCCTGCCAGTAGAACTGACGTCCTTCAATGCCATCGTTACCGGAAGCTTGGCCAGGATCACCTGGACAACCGCCTCAGAGAGTAACATGCTGGGATACTATATCTATCGCAATACCGTGGATGATTTCTCCACTGCCCTGCTGATATCGGAGCTAATACCCTCCACCAATAGTTCCAGTATGCAAGTATATACATACACAGACCATGAGGTTCAACCAGGATTCACATATTTCTATTGGCTTACGGCAGTCGAATACAATGCATTTAGTTACTTGCATGGCCCTGTGATGGTAAGCTTCAACAGCTCTGATCCTATCCCTGGAGTACCTCTCAAAACTGGTCTTAAGAGCATGTACCCCAATCCTTTCAATCCCGTTCTAAACATTGAGTATGCGCTGGAGAAAGATTCGGATGTTTCTGTGACTATTTACAATCTGAAAGGGCAATCTGTGCAAAACTGGCGAGTAGCCAGACAAGACAAAGGAACCTATAAGCTAGTATGGGAATCTGAGCATCAGCCGAGTGGGGTATATCTGGTGAGATTTACTGCAGGTGTGACAAGAGAGTATCGCAAGATAACGCTCAGTAAATAAATCTCTTCCTCTAGCTTTGGCCGGGATTCTGCAATTCCCAGATCCGGTCGCGGAGTTCTGCAGCGCGCTCAAAATCGAGGTTTGCAGCGGCTTTGTGCATCTCCTTGGTGATGAGTTCGATCACTTTGCCGACTCCATCGAGTTCCAGATATTCGATGAAATCCTGCTTTTTGTTTTTGGCTTCTGCCTTCTCTTCCTGACGGTCGTAACCTTCTGCAATGGCAGTGGATTGCATGATCTGCTCCACTGTCTTCATCACGGTCTGAGGGGTGATTCCATGCTCTGCGTTGTAGGCCAGTTGTTTGCTGCGACGCCGATTTGTCTCGTCCAGAGTACGTTGGATGGCATCTGTGATCTCATCGGCGTAGAACACCACTTTGCCGTGTACATTGCGGGCTGCACGTCCGGAGATTTGGATAAGGGAACGGGTAGAACGCAGGAATCCGGTTTTATCAGCGTCCAGAATCGCTACCAGTGATACTTCCGGCAGGTCGAGACCTTCCCGGAGCAAGTTCACGCCCACAAGGACATCAAATTCGCCCAAACGCAAGTCCCGGATGATCTTGGCGCGTTCAATGCTATCGATATCGCTGTGCAAATACCGGGCTCTGATTCCGGCTTTGACCAGATAGGTGGTGAGGTCTTCCGCCATGCGCTTGGTGAGGGTCATCACCAGGGCTTTGTGACCCATCTCAACGCGCTCCTTGGCCTGAGCGATAAGGTCGTCCACCTGATGCTTGATGGGTTTGATCTCAATCTCAGGATCTACCAGACCAGTAGGACGGATCACTTGTTCCACGATTTCGCCGCCAGTCTTTTCCAGTTCATAATCTGCCGGGGTGGCGGAGAGGAAGATCACGCTGCGCATATAGCCTTCAAATTCCTCAAAGCGCAGAGGCCGGTTGTCAAACGCTGAAGGCAGGCGAAAGCCGTATTCCACCAGGTTTTTCTTGCGGGTATAATCTCCGCCGTACATACCATGTACCTGGGGAATGGAGACGTGGGATTCATCAATAATAAAGAGGAAATCCTCCGGGAAGTAGTCCAGCAGGCAGTAAGGATGCTCGCCTTCCCGGGCACCGGTTAAGTGCCTGGTATAGTTTTCGATGCCGCTGCAATAGCCTAACTCGCGCAGCATTTCCAGATCAAACATGGTGCGCTGTTTGAGGCGGTCGGCCTCCACATAGCGCTGGTTGTCCAGGTAATACTGCACCCGGGCATTCATCTCAGTTTCGATGCTGTGCAGGGCTCCACGCAAGCGATCTTCATTCATGATAAAATGGATGGCAGGATAGACGGGATACTCCTTTACCGCCCCGAGGCTTTGATAGGAGATGGGATGCAGCTTTTCCAGATTGACGATTTCATCGCCAAAGAATTCCACCCGCAGACAATGCTCCAGATAGGCCGGATAGATATCCACGATATCGCCACGCACCCTGAAAGCACCACGTTCGAAGGCGATGTCATTGCGGGAGTAATGAGCGCTTACCAACTTTTTGATCAGCTCATCCCGATCCATCTTCATGCCTGTACTGAGGCGGATCAGGGCTTCCCGGTACTCTTCCGGAACCCCCAAACCGTAGATGCAGGATACCGAGGCCACGATGATCACGTCCCGGCGTTCCATCAGGCTCATGGTTGCGCGCAGACGCAGCTTCTCAATCTGCTCGTTGATATCGGAATCTTTCTCGATATAGATGTCTTTGCCGGGGATATAGGCTTCGGGCTGATAGTAGTCATAGTATGAAATGAAGTATTCCACAGCATTGTCTGGAAAAAGCTGCTTGAGCTCGCCATAGAGCTGTGCGGCCAGGGTTTTATTGTGTGAAAGCACGAGGGTGGGTCGGTTTACTTTGGCGATTACATTGGCGATGGTAAAGGTCTTGCCGCTACCTGTGACCCCCAAAAGCACCTGAAAGTTCTTGCCACCCAGGACACCACTACTAAGCTCTTCGATAGCCTGGGGTTGATCCCCGCTGGGTGCATATTCTGTGTTCAAAACAAATTGATTCATGTTCCCCGCCTGTGCTGAAATTCTTCTTGACTGATTCAAGGTTTGCCAAAGCATTGGCTCAATGATTCAGGCAGTTAGTTTTCTGTCGAGAAAATAAAACACGGGAGTCCCTAAGATGCTAAGCAATGTAGAATTACAAGTCAATTATGAAAACCTCCTCAAGCTCGGTTATGCAGTAATGGATATCAGATACAAAGAATACGACCTCTGCAACGATTCTCCCAAGCTGGTGATTGCCAGAGTGGATTCGGACCGGGATGAATTCTATCAGGATATGCTCAAGCTCTATACCGGGATCGAATTCAAAATGAATGAGATCTTTGATATCTGGACCGACATCCTCATCCACAAGATCAAGATGAGCCGGGTCTTAAACCGTGATATCGCCATCAAAGTGGCTGCTCTGGATTATATCGAGACTGTATATTCTAATAAATGATCGAAAAGACTCTGTTTTTGATCAAGCCCAACGCTGTAGCCCACAAGCATGTGGGACACATCATTACGATGGTGGAGCAGCAGGGTTTTTACATATCTAAGATCAGGAAATTCTCCTTCACTCCAGATTTGGCCGCAGAGTTTTATGCCGAGCATATCGGCAAACCGTTTTATCCACGCCTGGTGGATTTCATGTGTTCCGGAGATACCATCGGACTGATCCTGGAAAAGGAAAATGCCATTCATGATCTTCGTGAACTGATCGGTGATGTGGAACCTGCCAAACGCAAGCCTCATACGATCCGGGCTAAATATGGTGAAGGGGTCACGGAAAACGGCGTGCATGCTTCGGATTGTCCCGTGAGTGCAGCCCGGGAAATCCCTATCATCTTTTCCAATGGCTGAACCTTACCCTCGAATAAACCTCAGATAGTTTTCACAATTCGTCCATGATAATCTTAGTCAGTATTCGTACATGATCATCTCGAGATGATCTCGAGTACTCGAGGTGATCTCGAGGTGAATGTGAACTGAAAATGCGATCATATGAGCAGAAAGCAGGAATGCATAAATCCCATGATCTCCCTTAGCCGTCATGCCAGTGCAGGCTGGCATCTCCTCAGCCCCTGCGTTAGTTCAGGAGATGCCAGCCTGCGCTGGAATGACGGCACTTACGATGAATATACAAAACTGCCTTGAGATCACTCCCAAGGCAGTTCATATATGTTTTGTTAATGTTTCTTATTTGACTATTGGGATAGTGGTTTGGAGTCCGGTCTGAGCTGTATTGGTGTTTACATCCACCACCGCTGGGGCAGGGCTTTCGTAGATGATCGTGTTTTGCCGGGATGCATCGATTTGGGCATGAGAATGAGGAGGATTGATGCTTTCCACATGTAGGGAATAGCCTACGATCAAGCCTGCGAAGACAATCGAAACCATACTCATGAGCTTTACCAGGATGTTGATGCAGGGTCCTGCGGTATCCTTAAAAGGATCGCCCACAGTATCACCGACCACAGTGGCATGGTGAGCCATGCTGCCCTTACCGCCATGCTTTCCGGTTTCCACATACTTCTTGGCATTGTCCCAGGCACCACCGGCATTATTCATCATCACAGCCAAAACCAGTCCTGAGGTAATAGCACCTACCAAAACTCCCAATACACCCGCCACTCCCAGGATCATTCCGATGACGATGGGGGTGAGGATGCCAACCATAGCAGGAAGTAGCATTTCACGCTGGGCACCTTTGGTGGAAATCAACACGCAACGGGCATAATCTGGCTTGGTGCGTCCTTCGAGGATGCCGCTGATCTCTTTGAACTGACGTCGCACTTCTTTCACCATCTCTCCGGCAGCCCTACCCACGGCCTTGATAGTGAGCGAGGAAAACACAAAGGCTACCATGGCTCCGGCAAAAATGCCCAGGAGAAACTTGGGGTTCAGCACATTGATCTGGTAGAACTGGATGAAATCTGAAACCGAGGCTTGGGATACCGGTATCTTCTCCATCAGAGTCTTGCCGTAATGGATGGAAAGATAGGGGATTTTACCTGCTTTTTCACCGATCAGGATCAAGCCGCCCCGCACTTCTTCAAGATAGGCTGCCAACAGCGCCATAGCAGTAAGAGCGGCGCTGCCGATGGCAAAGCCTTTGCCCGTGGCTGCGGTGGTATTGCCAACGGAATCGAGGTTGTCTGTGATTTCACGCACATGCTTGGGTAGATGGCTCATCTGGGCATTACCCCCGGCGTTGTCAGCAATCGGTCCAAAGGCATCCATGGCCAGGGTCACACCCAATGTGGCAAGCATGCCCACAGCACCAAAGCCTATACCATATAAACCCATTTCAATGGAGGAGAAGCCGTGGCTGCAGATGAATGCGGCCAGGATTCCCACCACGATGGTAATCACGGGTGCAGCTGTAGAGCGCATCCCCACAGCAATACCTTCCAGGATTACCGTGGCTGATCCGTAAGCGCTTTGCGATGCTATGCTGCGCGTGGCCTTATAGCTGTGCGAGGTATCCAGTTCTGTGAATCTGCCAATCAGGATCCCGCTCAACAGCCCCACCAGTGTGGAAATGAAAATGCCAAAATAATAATCTACGGGTAATAGAGTTTTGGTGACAAAATATGCAGCTACGGCAATCAGCACGGAGCTGAGATAGACGCTGCGATTCAGTGAGCTCATCAGTTCTTTGGTGCCTGCGCCTTCTTTGCTGCTTACGATGAATACACCGAAGATGGAGAGAAGCGCACCGATTCCTGCCAGGATCATGGGGGCGATCACGAAGTTTACGGTCCAGCCTTCAAAGTTGCTGCCCAGCATACTCACGGCGCCCATGCCCAAGGCTGCAGTAGCCAGGATCGAGCCTGCATAGGATTCATAAAGGTCTGCGCCCATGCCGGCTACGTCACCTACGTTGTCTCCTACGTTGTCGGCGATTGTGGCAGGATTGCGGGGATCATCCTCAGGGATATCGGCTTCTACTTTGCCTACTAGATCTGCTCCTACATCTGCGGCCTTAGTATAGATGCCACCCCCTAATCGGGCAAAAAGGGCTTGAGTGGATGCGCCCATCCCGAAGGAAAGCATGATCAGGGTGATTTTATCAAGAGAGAAACCGTAATAGTTCAGGATGTAAAACCAGGCGGAAATATCAATCAAAGCCAGGCCCACCACAGTAAGTCCCATCACAGCCCCAGCCCGGAAGGCAACCTTGAGACCTTTGTCAAGGCTTTCGCTACAGGCTTGAGCGGTGCGATTAGAGGCCAAAGTGGCAGTGTTCATGCCTATGTATCCTGCCAATCCGCTGAAGAAACCGCCAGTGAGAAATGCCCAGGGTACCAAGGGATGCAATACCTTGAAGCCCCAGGCCATGATTTGAAACACTACGAAAGCACCCAGGAAAAACCAGGACACGCCGCGGTATTGCTGTTTCAAATAGGCAAAAGCGCCTTCCCGCACATATCCGGCGATTTCCTGCATTCTGGCGTTGCCAGGATCCTGTTTGCGTACTTGATAGAAAAAGAAGGCTGCAAAAGCCAAAGCTAACAGAGCCCCTATAGGAGCTACGAACCAAATGGGTGGTACAATGATCATCAATACCTCATAAATATATAGTCATGATACAGTTACAATACTGATTATTGTAATCTCCGGCTTTCTATAAAGCTCGCAGAATCTGTCAATTCAAAACTTCGTGCTTGACATTATCGCACTAGCTGAAAGTTCATACTCACAGTCATATATACGAATCTGATAATATTTCATACATGAGGAACATAATGAAGTACAACTTTCGTTTTCTGCTGTTAATCCTGCTCTCCGCCCTATTGTTGCTTAGTGCCTGTGCCAGAAATGTGGAGCTCAATCGCACCGCCCAATCCTATTATAAAAGAGGGGACTATGCCAATGCCGTGCGCTATGCGGCTCAGTCATTGCAGGTAAAACCAAGCTATGTAAAGGCTCAGAACGTGTTTCGGGATGCCTATTATCAGGTAACCATGGATCACCGTCAGAGTATCAGAGAGCTATCGGATAATGAAGATGAATCCCGCTGGGAGAAGCTGGTAGTTCATTATACAGCCATGGAAGAGATGCGCAGCATCGTCACTACCCTGCCGCCCTTGGTGAATCCTAAGACCGGGGTCAGAATGAAGCTGGATGTCTTCGACTACTCAGTGGAACTGAAGGAAGCACTACAAAATGCCGCAGAATACCATTATCAGAAAGGAATCCATTTCAGCATGACGGGTTCGGACGCTGCCATTCAGAAGCAAGCGGCGGGACACTTCAAACAAGCTATGAGCTATATCCCAAATTACAAGGACAGTGCAACCCGATATGAAGAAGCCCGTAGCAAGGCTGTCCGCCGGATTGCTGTAATCAGCTTTGATGATCGCTCCAATACCAAAGACAAATACGGCATTCTGGGTGATTTGCTGGCAGATCAGATCATCAGCGGTATCCTGCAGGATAAAGAGAATACAGAATTCATCGAACTCATCACCAGAGATAGGATAAATCAGGTATTGGCAGAGCAAAAGCTATCGGCATCGGGCTTGGTGGATGAAAACAGTGCTGCCCGGATTGGTGTGCTGCTGGGAGCGCATGAGATCATGAGTGGAAGGGTGTTACAGGTAAACTACACCGCTCCTCGAACCACCAGTGTGAAGCTCACTGAGACTGCCAATATCGAAGTGGAAAAAGAGAATGAAGATGATCCTGATAAAGTGGAAATATCCTGTGAGTACAACAAATTCATCAAAACAGCCTCAGCCCAGATCCTGGGATCATACTCCCTGGTAGATGTGGCTACCGGACGGATTATCGCTCAGGAAACCTTCACTGCCGACGAGAATTTTGAGGATACCTGGGCTCGGGTAATCAGTGGCGATGCCAGAGCCTTGAGCCCTGCTGACAAAGCTCTTGTAGCCAAGGCAGAACCCTATCCTCCGCAGGAAAAAACCATGGTCAATACTGCCATGGGCAAGCTGAGCCGCAGCATCGTATCCCACTTTCTTGCCAAGTTAAAATGAGAAATACCTCCCTTCTGTTTATAATCCTGCTGCTTATCAGTGCCTGTAGTGTGAACCAGGCCGTGCCGGATTGGGCGCAAAGTACACCACGTGACAGCCAGTATTACATTGGTGTGGGTAAGGTATCCAGGAGTGATCCGGATTATCGTGAACTGGCCCGTAATCGTGCCATTCAGGAGATTGCCCTGCAGATCAATGCCCAGGTAAGTGCCAGCCTCAGCACACAGGAACGTGAGCAATTCGGAGTATTCAGTACAGATTACCTTTCGCAGATTGAAACCTCCACTACGGCCTGGCTGAGTGATTTGCAGCCCTATGACAGTTTTGAAAGTAAGAGCACATACTATGTGTATTACCGGCTGAACAAGCAGCAATATCATGCGCAGCGCACTCAGCTAAAGAATCAGGCCCTGGCACAGGCTGCTGATTTGCTGGATAAATATGAAGCTCAAAGGGCAAACCCTGCCCAAGCCATACCTTTGCTGCTTGCGGCTCTGGATCAGGTGATAGACTTTGTAGATATGGATCTCTTCACGTTGTGGCAGGGACGCCAGCAAAACATCTACAATGAAATTATTGCCCGCATTCGCAATTTACCCAGCCGCATCAAGCTGCAATGGGAACCGGATCGCATGTCTGTAGTGGCAAAGCTCCCCCGTCCCCTTAGTTTGAAGGGCACGGCCAGCTATGGGGAGGATGGAGACCAGGCTCTGCCTTGTGCGAGCCTTCCTGTGACATTTGGCTTCAAGCATGCACCCATATCTCCCGTGTTTACCAATGGATCAGGGAAGTGGGAAGCAAGCCTTGGTAGAATTAGCAGTCCCGAAAGCGTCCAAAGTATTTCCGTAAGCCTGGACAAAGGCTATTTCTCGAAGAATATTGTCAAAGTAGCCACCCGGAAGCTATGGGAAAGCACCAGTTTTCCCAGCATCAGCCTGATCCTCGAAGTTCGCAGGCCGCGCTTGTATCTGGATTATGCCTTTATCTCTGGTTTTCAGGGAGGACTCAGGGAGTCAATCGTGGGACAATTGGCAAATTTCGACATAGCCATGGCAGACAAAGTGAGTGAGGCGGACTTCCTGCTCAACCTCCGCATCTACCCCAAGCAAGGGGAGTATCTTAGCAATCTATCCTACTATACATCTTATGGTGATGTTCAGATCACGCTCCTGGATCCTGCCAGCGGAGCCACGATCAACTATCTGGAAAGTCTGGGGGTGAAAAGTGGGGGCACCAGCCGGGAAAATGCTGAACGAGCAGTGGAAAAGGATTGCGTGAAAGCCATCAATGATGGCCTCCTTTACCGGTTGCTCTACGATACGATCTTGAAGTAATCAACGCTTGCGCAGGGCTTTGTGAAAATCCCTACCCAGAATGCTATTGGCGATCATGGCTTTGATCGCTGAGAGAATCATCCCCGGCCGAATGGCTTTACGCCGGAAGCTATCGATAAACATAGGGATCAAACGCCAGCCCTTGCTGAGATACACTCTCCGGTAGGCAATAGGCTGATACTTCTCCAGATCCTGCCAGCTGATACCCACAGGATTGTACACGCAATGCGTGGCATCGTAATCTTCCCAATTGTAATGCCTGATCCGGTCTTCAGCCTGGAGTTTATTGAACAGCTCTGTCCCTGGGAAAGGTGTGAGGATGGAGATGAGTACATAGCCAAAGGGCAGGGAACTGAAGAACTTGATGTTCTTTTCGATATATTCCGGAGTATCGAATTCGTCTCCCGAACCGATGATCATATACCAATTGTGGGAGATCGAGAGCCGGTTCAGAATCTTGATCGCTTCCTTGATCTGATCTACATTGATCTTCTTGTGCATGCGCTCCAATACTTCCGGGATGCCGCTTTCGATACCGATGGAAACCAGGCTGCATCCTGAAGCAGACATTTTGGCGATCAGATCCGGATGCTTGCAGATTGTATCCACACGGGTCATGCAATTGTAGTGGATTTTGAGGTTCTCAACCTGTAACTGCTCACAGAAGCGTTCCACCCACTTGATATCCACCGTGAGATTGTCATCATGAAACCAGAAGCTGTCAAAGCCCCAGCTTACATAGTCCTTGATATCGGCAATTACTGATTCGACACTGCGCTGGCGGTACTTGCCATTGTAAAAAGCTGAGATTGAGCAGAATGAGCAGCGAAAGGGACAGCCCCGGGAAGAGACGATCTTGGGACTGAAGCTGAATTCAGGTGCCACCAGATCAAGCGTGATCCGGGGCAGGGTCTCAATATCCTCGATCAAGGCAATAGTCTCATCATTGTAGTATTTGCCTTCTTTATGGAAGACGATTCCAGGGATCTTGGGATATACGTCATCGTGCTGCAAAGCCTTCAGCAGAGCAGCAAACACCTCTTCGCCTTCACCCCGGCATACGTAATTCACTCCAGTATCCTGGATCACTTCTTTGTACATAAAGGTAGCATGATGCCCACCAATGATCGTTCTCAGGCCTGGATGCTTACTTTTCACATGGATCAGGACATCCCGGGCGATGGGGTAGGTGGCGCTTACACAGGAAACACCTAGAATATCAGGTTGATAGCGGCGAATATAGCGATCCACATCATCCTGATCGGCAATTGCGACGACAGCCCGATGACCCTGATCTCGGGCTGCGGCAGCTACATACAATAGTCCCTGAAGGATCTGATGCCCTTTGCGCAGGCTTTCCAAGCCACCGGTTTGTGCTTTCGGAGATATCAGCAATACATTCATAACTTTCCTACGTGGTTCATTCAGGCCACAAACTAAGGGTAGTGATATGTGTCAAGATTCATCTCGGAGCAAAGCCCTTCCAGGTTCGGAAAACAAGCTCTTACTCTCAGCAGCAGCTCAAGTATCACTGATAATAGCGGAGATCATGCTGTTCTTATTGATCCGTTTCAGGATAATATTGATAGAACTGGTGATTGGAACTGCGATCATCATGCCCACGATTCCCCATACGTAAGCCCAAAAAACCAGCGATATGATCACCATGATTGGTGTGAGATTCAGTTTGTTGCCCATCAGTTTGGGTTCCACAAAGTTGCCGAAGAACAATTCGTTTCCTATCAATAAGAGGATCAAAGCGACCAACCTGAATCCCAATCCATATTGAAGTAGGCAAATGGTGATAGGAAACAGGGTGGAGAGGATTGACCCGATGTTCGGAATGAAGCTCAGGACAAAATAGAACAGCCCTGCGATAATCACAAAATCTACTCCGAACATCCACAGCAACAGCATCGCCACCGTCGCTGCACAGAGACTGATCAGGGTTTTATTGATAAAGTAACTCTGGATTTGGGTTTGAATGCTTAACAGAGTATCGAAAGCTTGATGATTCTCTGCTTCTGTCATCACCCGACGCACTCTCTGTTTCATCTTTTCTGCTCCTCCCACCAAAAACAGCAGAAACACCAGGGTCAGAAAGACCCTGCTGCCTGCATCCATGAATATCCCCATCGTCTTCGTGGCAAAGTCAGTGATGGAGAAGCTTCCTCCATTCAGTAGTGCTGAGGAATCGATGTTTGGTATCTGGGTAAAGGCAAGATCCAGCCTGCCCATGATCTGCTCATACAAGCCTTGCAGATACTGAATTTCTTGTGCCATTTTGACCTGATATTTGGGCAGTTGCTGCACGAAGCTGGACCCGGCGGCATAAATTACCATTCCCAAAGTAAAGAACACAATCAGGATGATAATCAGCATTAACAGCATATTCAGCCAGAATGGGAGCTTGTGTTTGCTTAGCCAGGCACGCATGGGGGCAAATATAAAGCTGATGAAAATTGCAAAGATCAAGGGGATAAATATCGCCTCCAAGGTCTTCAAAATCATGACAACAACTGGTAAACACAGGATAATCAATAGGATCCTAATCCACCTGAATTCCATCAGAGCTCTTTGATCAAGATTCATACTTCACTCCTTTATGCGGTTCTATGATATCAATTGGGTTTTCTATAAACAAGATAATCGAGGTTTGGGCTGTGGGCAGATCCTTTTCCCGGCAATACTAATTCAAACAAAGCTGCCTTCCAGTAAATATAGAGTAGATTTCAAGCTTATTCTTCCGGTTGCCGGATCCGCAGGAGGTGGGAGTTTCGCTTCAGCCAGGCATGGTGAATTTGGTAATCAGGCATCAGTTCGGCAACAAGATTCCAGTATGCAGCACTGTGGTTCTGGTGTTTGAGATGGGCAAGTTCGTGGATGATTACCGCATCGGCTACCTCAGGCGGGGCCATCATCAAATAGATGCTGAGGCTGATGTTGCCAGCTTTGGAGCAAGATCCCCAGCGGCTGGTGACAAATCTCAGAGATATGCGATTGGGGATCAGATGATGCTGATGAGCCAGTTCCAGACAGCGTTTGTGCAGGATCACAGCCCGGGTTTTGTAGAAGTCTCTGAGCACCAAATGAGTCTTGGGCTGGTAAACCTGGTTTATGATCAGAGTATCACTCAATTTCCAGACATAGGGGCTGTCTGCCACAAAGGTCAGCTCCAGAGCAGTGCCCAGGTAGGGCACTGTAGTGCCGGTAGTATAGCGGATCCTGCCATGTTTGGCGCGGTAGGAGGCAAACATGGTTTCGATCTTGACCTGCTTTCGAATCAGTATTTCCTGGATTTGTTTTTGATCCACATGGGGTGGTGCAACTACTTCCAGCGTATCGGCTGAGATCACTTTCAGCAGGATGGTTTTACGGGGACGCTGAATCAGCTTGATCTTGTATGTATCAGGCATGATCTTGCAGATAAGGGATCAAGCGCTCAAGAATCTCATCCCGGACAGCCCTGAACTTCGGAAGAGCCTCTTCATCAGGGGCTTGATTATAATCCGCTGGATCAGAAAAGCCAATATGGATGCGGGGAACAGGTTTGTAGAATACCGGGCAGTTTTCTTTGGCATGATCGCAGACCGTGATAATCATATCAAGGTCATCCCAATGCCAGAATTCCGAGATTGATTTCGAGCTCAGGTAGTCTGTACCGACTCCCATTTCTTGCAGGACCTGTACGGCTCTGGGATTGACATACGAGGGGTGTGTGCCAGCCGAAAAGGCTTGCCATTGTCCGCTCAGATGGTGATTGATCAAGGCTTCAGCCATGATGCTGCGGCAGCTATTGCCCGTGCAGATAATCAGTACTTTCTTCATAATTCTCCTTCCAGGACATATTTATCCAGTGATGTATAAAGAACTCGCTCAAGGACGTATAGGGCTAAAAATACAATAAGATAACCTAAAATAATCCTTGACACCGAAACCTGTCTGTCCTATATGTAACATAATTCATATATGTGAGGTGCAACATGAAAAAATTGCTTGCTATCCTGCTGGTAACCATTTTGCCAGTATTGGTCTTGGCAAATGCGTTTACAAATCTAATGATATCACCAGGTAAAGCTACTATGCCCGTTCCCCAGAATCGGTCATATAGACTTTCAGAGCTTGTTTTCAGTGATTTTTATGATGAAGTATGGAATCAGGATCAAAAAATGGATTTCTTCTATAGTGAGTATATTCACGCCCGTCTGGATTCCATCGTGAGTTACTACTACTCGTATCAGGATCAGGATTGGTATCAGGATCTCACCACGTTTCTTACCTACAACGGTGCGGGTTATATTACAAAGGTAGTACAGGCCATCAGCCAGGGAGACTGGTTTGTACCCGTAGGGAAATATGATTTTGTTTATGACGACTCCAATCGCTTGATTCACATGTACACATATATGGCGGATTGGGATGGCGTATTCTATCCGGTGAACAGACTGCACATCGAATATGTCTCGAATAACGACCTGACTGCCATATCCTGGCAAGATTGGGAAGATCGTGAAGTGTATTATTGGAAAACCACCTTTGGTTTCGACAATCAAGGCAGGGTAAATCTGGAAACGAATTATGCTTCTCAGGACTCAACAATCTGGGTATTGGAAGGTAAGGCTGAACATACTTACCATCCCCAGGATACTACAGGCCCTGATGCCTTCGTTCAGTTCATTGCCAAAGACTTGCCTCTGGCTTTCGTCTTTGATCATTTCGAGTATCCTGGACTGATTTCAGAAAGCATCTGGTACTATTGGATGGAAAGAAGTTGGGAGTATTCCGACAAGGAAGTCCATACTTATGATAACCAACTCAGGAAAATCATGACTGAGTACTTAGGGTGGGATTCTGATGCGTGGTACTACTGGGATAGAGATCTGTTTTATTATGACAACAATGGCAATCTCGATTATGAGATCAATCAATGGTATGATTGGGATGAATATTACGACAACCACAAGGTTGAATACACTTGGGAGACCTATACTGCCAATGATGATCATGTAACCCCAGCAATTACAGAGCTTGCACTGAGGGCATATCCACAGCCTTTTGCCGAAAGCATGACGATAGTGCCCCAAAGCAAGTATAGCACTGATATCAAGATCGGAATCTACAATGCCAAAGGGCAATTGGTAAAGAGCATCCAGACTCCGGCGGGAATGTCCGTGGTCTGGGATGGCAAGGATGATAAGGGTATTACCGCTGCCAGCGGCATCTATTTCATCAGAGCCGATCAAGCTGGAAACACAGCCACGATCAAAGCAGTGAAAATGAAATAGAATCAAACCTAAAAATATTCATGGGGATGGCTGGATTGCAGCCGTCCCCTGTTTTTATTAAGTTCAAATGTACCGGCGCTCGCCGTAGCGCCGTCTTTGAACTACAGAGAAGCAACCATGAAAGAAGCATTGCTACAGACGATGAAAAAGCTGGATCGTAAACGTCCCCGTTTGCTTCAGACTCAAAGGGGCTCGTAGAGCACTTTCTCAGCCTACGGCCTCGTCGACACGAGGACGTGTCGAATCCTTGTCCATGTAAAGCAGAGCACAAAGAGATATAGAGTTGTATTGCCAACGAATTCTGTTGGGCTATGGGCATTCGCCCTGACGTGCTCCGCACAATATGAGTAAATGAAAATGCCATAACCCTGGGGCTCAAAGGATAGTATTGCAATGATTGATCATGGTCAAGGAAGCGAATAATAACTAGAAATAAAAAAAGACAGGACGGGGTGCCCAGGATTCAAACATTAGACACCAGTGAAGGATCGATGCCAGCAAACTCGTCCCGATCCATCCGTCCTGCTAAGATAAGATATTGGGTTGGGTTGGTGTGTCAAGGAATTTTTCAGTATGTTGTTATTAATGAACTTATGATCATCAGTATGGTGCGATTAAGGATTATCCTTTGTGGCCATTAACATCCCTCTCCCTTATTCCCATTACGCTATCATTGCGCTATCAATACGGATGAGGTGCGTATTGACTGCGTATTGATTCCGCATTTCAAAGCAGGAGCTACGAAAAAGGGATCACGGTTGTGATCCCTTGTGAATGGCATGATAGAGACTTATTGTCCCAGAGTAGCCACCATCACGGCTTTGATGGTATGCATGCGGTTTTCCGCTTCATCAAAGACCACTGAGTTTGGCCCTTCAAAGACGTCATCACTCACTTCCATGGCGGTGAGGCCGAATTTCTCATGGATTTGCTTGCCAATCGCGGTGTTGAGATCGTGGAACGCAGGCAGGCAGTGCATAAAGAGAGTAGTGGATTTGCCGGTTTTCTTCATCATATCCTTATTGACCTGATAGGGCAGGAGGAGCTTGATACGGCTGGCCCATACGCTATCCGGTTCACCCATAGAGACCCAGACGTCGGTATAGATCACATCAGCGCCTTTCACGCCTTTGGCGATATCGTCGGTGATGGTGATTTTGGCGCCGGTTTCTTTGGCTACAGCCTGGCATTTGGCGACGAGTTTCTTGTCCGGGAAGAGGGATTTGGGAGTTACAATGCGAAAATCCATGCCGGTCTTGCAAGCGCCGATCATCAGGGCATTGGCCACGTTGTTGCGGCCGTCCCCGGCATAGACGAAGGTCATTTCGCTGCAGGATTTGTTCAGGTGCTCCATGGCAGTGAGGAAATCGGCCAGCACTTGAGTGGGGTGATCCTGGTCGGTAAGGCCATTCCAAACCGGTACTCCGGCGAATTTGGCCAGCTCTTCCACGATTTCCTGCCCGTAGCCCCGGTATTCGATCCCGTCATACATGCGGCCCAGGACGCGGGCGGTATCAGCGATGGATTCTTTTTTGCCCATCTGGCTGCCTGTGGGGCCAAGGTAGGTTACATGGGCTCCCTGATCCAGGGCTGCCACTTCAAAAGCGCAACGGGTGCGGGTGCTATCTTTTTCGAAAATCAGGGCAATATTCTTGCCTTTCAGTTTTTGCTGTTCGGTACCTGCATATTTGGCTTTCTTGAGATCCAGGGAAAGATCCAGCAAGAATTTTACTTCCTGAGGAGTGAAATCCATCAGGGTGAGGAAATGACGGTTTCTGAGGTTGAAGGCCATGATTAGCTCCTTGTATCGTTTAGTTTATTATGCTGGAGCCAGTTTTAAAAATGTGCCTTTCAAGGCAAGGATTTTCCTTGTGCTATTCTGTAAGGTTAAAAAACTGGCTTTCATAAAGTAATGCGCTATACAGATACTACCAGTCAGGAGAGTTCAGCCCCTGGGGGATACAAAAAAGTGCAGGATACTGCAGCCCGGCTGGTATAATAGGTGTTAGCCAGATAGGATTTTTAGATTTACCGAGATTATACCAAGAAAGAGGGACAATGAAACGCCTGATCATCGTACTGCTGCTTTTGCCACTTGCTCTCATGGCAAATGAATACACGCTTGAAGAGCTGATCCAATATGGCATGGACCATAGTTTTTCGATTCAGAAAAGCAACCTTAGCGCAGAATCTGCCGCCAGCAGCTTGACATCTTCAAAATGGAATCTGATCCCGGAAGCTGATCTCACAGCTTCGGTGACGCAGGATTTTAATCCCGTATCACCGCAGAGTGGTCTGGGCAGTTCGGTGGGTTTTGCACTCAGTAAAACCATCAGTCTCAATGATGCGGCATATTTCAATTACAAATATGCCACACTGGACAATCAAACGGCTCAGATGCGCACCCAACAAAGCTATAGCAGCTATGCCTTCCAGGTCTTTCAGGCTTATGTGCAGGCTCTCTCTGCAGCCAGGCGGAAAAGCGCACTGGAAGAAAACCTTGCCATTCAAACCCGGGTGTGGGAACAAAGCAAGGTGCTGCTGCAACTGGGTAAGACCACTCCTTTCGAAGTGAAGCAAAATGAGATCGCGGTGATGAACTCCCGGATCAGCATCATCCAATTGGAGAATACGATTGCCACAGCCCGCAGCAATCTTTTTGCCCTGGTGCAAATGCAGGATGCGGGATATCCCCTCAAGGAGCTGACTCTGGAGATAAATCGTGAATTGCCAGAGTATGCCACTGATCAAGTAATTGATCTGCAAATCCTGAAGCAGGAGCTAAAACGTAGTGACCTGAACCTCAAGCAAAACAAGCTGGACAACTTTCCCAAGATCTCTCTGGCTTACAATCTCTCCCGCAGAATCAGTGGAGATGACTTTGATTTCGACCGTTACAACACCAATCATGGGGTCAGTCTGAACCTGTCTTACTCACTCTGGAATCACTTTCGCAATTCGCAGACCAATAAACGCAGCAGTATCAATCGGCAGCTCACCCAAATCTCGATCGAAGACATGACAGATCAAATCCGCCGGGATTATGATACTATCTTGCAGGAGCTGGAATATCTGATCCGCCTGGATGAGCTTTACTCGGAAAAGCTGGAGCAGTCCCAACAGCAGATCAAGATCGCTGAAGAGCGTTACCGCCTGGGGCTCATTCAGCTTTTGGAACTGGATAAAACCCGTACAGATTACGTCTCCGCAGACATAGATTATTATGCCAACCGCTATCAGATCATGCTCAAGCAGGAAGCTCTGAACAACCTTCTCTCACACAAAATCATGGGTAAATGGTAAAATGAAGAAATACATCAAATACATCGTCATCATCCTGGTTCTGGTAGTAGCTATCATTGCCTGGGGCAAGATCAAGAAGAATAAAAACGCTCCGGAATGGCGCATGGAATCTCCCTCTCAGGGAAGTATCAGAGAAGTGGTGACTGCGACTGGTTCCCTCAATCCCTATGTGCTGGTGAATGTGGGTACCGAAGTAAGTGGTAAGATCGAGAAGATCTACAAGGATTTTAATGACCGGGTGAAGAAAGGTGAACTCCTGGCCAAGCTGGATACAGAGCTGCTGCGCACCAGTCTGGAAGCTACCCGGGGTGATCTTGCCAAAGCTACTACAGCCATGAATCTGGCCAAGCTGGATTACGACCTGCAAACTCAATTGTTTGAGAAAAACATGACTCCTGAATATGATCTGAAGAAAGCTCGTTATAGCTATGAAACTGCCCAACAGAATCATGCCAATGCCCAGCTTAGCCTGCAAAAAGCGCAGAAGAATCTTGATAATGCATTTATTACCAGCCCTATCGATGGGATCATTGTTTCCCGTTCTGTGGATGAAGGTCAGACTGTGGCGGCAAGCTTAAATTCGCCCACGCTCTTTGTGATTGCCAATAATCTGGATCAGATGCAAATCACAGCCAGTGTAGATGAAGCGGATATCGGTAAGATCAAAGTGGGTCAGATCGCTGAATTCAACGTGGATGCTCATCCCAGCAGCCGCTTTCAGGGCACTGTGAAGCAGGTGCGTTTGAACCCTACCACAGAATCCAATGTAGTAACCTACAGTGTGATAATCGATGCTCAAAACCCTGATCACAGGCTTTTGCCTGGCATGACATCAAATGTAACGATCGTAATCCAGGCCAAAGAAAACGCCATGCGGATTCCTGAAACTGCGACTCGCTTCCGTCCCAGCAAAGAGATCTGGGAGAGCTTTGGACTAAAATGGGATGACGAATTGCTCAATGCAGGACGCAAAGCCATGCAGGAAGCCATGCAGCAGGCTACGGCGCAAAAACCTGCCGCTGATACGAAACAACCCTCAGCACAGACTTCTCAAGCTGGGACAAAGCAACCTGCGGTCCAGACTCCTCAAGCAGGAACACGATCCGGAAATCAAGCTAATATGGCCAATCTGCCTGATAGCATCAAAGCCAAAATCGCTGCCCGACAGCAAGGTAACCAAGCTATGCCTTCCGGAAGATCAGGACAGGGCGGTTTCAATATGGGTGGTGCATTTACACCTCGAACACGCTTTGCGGTGGTCTGGGTAATGGACGACAAAACCCCCAAACCAATTGTGATCAAAACCGGTGTGTCAGATGGAGCCAATGTGGAGGTATTGGAAGGAATTGATGCCAATGCCAGCCTGATCACAGGGGTCATTTACAAAGATTCCAAACAGGCAAATTCAGCAACTTCTCCTACCGGCCCCGGCATGGGTCGTAGATTCTAAGCGGAGCAGATTTTGATAAAGCAATTGCTCTCTACCGAAGCGCTGACCAAAACCTACACGATGGGAGACATCCAGGTGCACGCACTGCGGGGAGTTGATCTCAGAATAAACGCAGGTGAATTCATCGCCATTATGGGTGCCAGTGGCAGCGGTAAAACCACGTTTATGAATCTCCTGGGTTGTCTGGACAAACCCTCATCCGGGTCTTATATACTGGATGATATCCCTGTGCACGAGATGAGTGAAGCTGATCTTACCGTGATCCGTAATCAGAAGATAGGATATGTATTTCAAAGCTTCTATCTGCTGCCCCGTACTACTGCCTTGGAAAACGTGGAATTGCCACTTTTGTATTGCCATAAATGCAGTCTTCATGATCGTCATGATAAGGCTATGCGGGCTTTGGAAATCGTAGGAATCCAGGACCGGGCAAAGCACTTTCCCAATCAATTGTCGGGTGGACAGCAACAGCGTGTGGCTATTGCCAGAGCGATTGTCAATGATCCAGTGTTTTTGCTGGCGGATGAACCTACAGGGAATCTGGATACGCACACCAGCATCGAAGTAATGGCTGTCTTTCAACAGCTGCACCAGCAAGGAAAGACGGTGATTTTGGTCACTCACGAGCATGATATTGCCCAATACGCCCAACGCATGATCACATTCCGGGATGGCAGGATCATCAGCGATAAACTAAATCCCAATCCCAGGATAGCTACTGAAGACTTGAAGCATTTGCCCAAGCTCGATGAGGAGGATTAATGTCTGTATTTGGAATCATTCGTATTGCCCTCAAATCTCTTACCCGAAATAAGACACGCACCTTTCTCACCATGCTTGGCATTATCATTGGGGTTGCTGCAGTGATCACGATGCTGGCGATTGGCCAGGGTGCCAAACGGATCGTGGAAGATCAGGTGAATTCGATGGGAACCAATGTGATCATGGTAAGCAGCAACTTTTCCCAGGCTGGTACGGCCAGACAAGCGGCCGGAGGTGGAAACCTCCTCGAAGTGGATGATGTAGAAGCCATTCGGGATCAGGTGGATAATGTACTATATGCTTCCACGGTTTACAATACCTGGGGTCAGCTTAAATACGAAGGCAACAACTGGCGAACCGGCATCATGGGCGTGGATGCAGATTATTTCTTCATTCGGGATATGCGTACTTCTCAAGGTGAGTTGTTTCACAATTCTGATGTGGAGAATGGGGCAAAGGTCTGCGTGATCGGTAAGACTGTAGCAGACAACCTCTTTGGCGATGTGGATCCTGTGGACAAGATCATCAGGATCAGAAATATCCCCTTCACTGTGAAGGGCGTTCTGGTAGCCAAGGGTCAAAACGTCATGGGCATGGATCAGGACGATACGGTTATAGCGCCATATACCACTGTTTTCAGCCGCCTTTTAGGACAGCGCTGGCGCAACATGATGATCCTGGTCTCGGCTCAGAGCAAAGAATCGATCATGATGGTGCAGCAGGATATCCTGAATCTATTGCAAGCCCGACACAGAGGCACGACCTCGGAAGAATTTATGGTGCGCACTCAGACCGATCTGGCGGACACAGCTAATAGCGTTTCCAATACGATGACCATTCTGCTGGCCTCCATTGCCGGGATTTCTTTACTCGTGGGCGGAATCGGGATCATGAACATTATGCTGGTTTCAGTGACGGAAAGAATCAAAGAAATAGGCATCAGGATGGCAGTAGGAGCTGGGAAACGGGATGTTCTCCTGCAGTTTATCATCGAAGCCATGGCGATCAGTATCATTGGCGGTATTCTGGGCATCCTGCTTGGCTTTGGCGCAGCAAAAATAGTGGGCGATACGATGAAGTGGAGCATCGACGTTACTCCGTGGTCAGTGATGCTGTCAGTAGGATTCTCCATGGTAATCGGAGTATTCTTTGGCTGGTATCCTGCCCGTAAAGCCGCAAATCTGAATCTTATCGATGCGCTGAGATACGAATAGTTCTGCACAAGCTCCTACTCCAGTGATAACATCTTGCAGAGGTGTTTAGCTGCTTACCTCCGTAGGGGTTGATACACCGCCTTCACGTAGTAAAAGCTGTGGGGGAGGTCTTCAGGATCATCCCAATACAGGTTGAAGGTATCGCCAATCCAAGTGAATCCCCCATCGGGACTTGTGCTACGGTACACGGAATAGAACCTTGCTCCAGATACAGCATCCCAACTGATTCGGATATAGTCAGCCTGCTGTGTAATAGTGGGGTTGGGGCTGTCCAGGCTGTCCGGAATGGGCAGCACCCTCACCATCACGCTATCTGTGGCGAATTGACCTAGATTGTCAAACACCATCAGGTTCAGCATCTCTTCTCCTGTCCAATCGGAGTATGTGTAGAGCCGTAACATGGTGTCGTATCCACCCACTGCGAAGTTTTGGGGATAGGGGCTTGCCATGAACCAGTAATCCTGCAGGTCAGCATCAGTAATGAATGGTGAGAGATCGACCAGTAATTCTTCCCCAGTAAAGAAGCTGAAGCTATCCGGAAGGTTCAGCAGGTGTGGGGTGTTGATGATTTCAAACTCTACCGGCATAACCAGCTCAGGAGAGTCAATGGCATTGGTTTGCAGGAGCAGCGTGGCATAGTGAGTGCCTGCGACAAGGCCGTCCTGGATGTAATCCAGATCGATGAACAGGCTATCCGAACCCGGCATCAGATTGCCGGAGGTCTGCCAGTCTCCACTGAAACTCAGCCAATGGGGTTGGCCCTCTATGCTGATGCTGTATTCCAAAGGAAGGTTGCCCAGATTGGCGATTCCAAGTGGAAAGCTGCCTTCGTGCCCCAGGGGTTCCTGGATGTGGATGTTTTGGGAGTTCAAGCCCAGCATGGCTTTGCCCCCCGCAGCCAGGATACTGATACTGAGTTCGGGCTGGGGTGCATTGTGAGTGATAAGCAGTTCTCCGCCATAATCCTGCATCTGGTCTGGTATAAAAGTGAGGTTATAGGTTTGAGAAGCACCGGGTTCAAGGCCGAAATCCATAGTCTCACGATGTCCACCTCTGCGGCTTTCTTCCGCGTCTAGTGCCAGATAAAAACCCTGTGGCAGAATGGCTTGTCCGCTAAGGGATGCTGCCCCAGGATTGGAAAGGGTAAACTGCATTGTGCTTTGCTGTCCCACGGCCACAAGGCCGAAATCCAGCGTTTGGTCACTGCTGGTGAGCTCCGGATAGCACAGAACGGTGAGCGTTACGGGAATCTCCACATAGGGTGCCTGAAAGTTATTCTGTACAGCTCTCATGTTCGCATGGTATACCCCGGGAGCCAAACCGGAGCTATTGAAAGCTAGATTTGCGGGCGCAGGTGATCCTCCAGCCGCCACACTGCCGGATGATAGCGGTCCAGGACTCACCCAATCAGGTTGTTCTGCTAAGGAAGAATACACCTCTATCTTGTCGATGTGAATGCCAAACCCATTCAAAGTTTTTCCCTCAAAAGCTACCTGGTAGGTGGAGCTTAGATTTGGTAAAGAGATCACCCGCTGCGTCCATGCTGGAGTGTGGGAGGCATAGGTTGCCAGAAGAACCCAATCCTCGCTGCTGCTGTTACGATAATAGACTTTAAGTTCTACTTCCCGTCCGGCTATATATTGGAAATGCCAAAAAGACAGCGATGCCTGAGAAACTGAGGAGAGATCTAACACAGGTGAATTGAGGCGATCCCAGGCGTAGGTCCAATTATTGCCGGTAAATAGCGCTGCATTGTAGTTTCCGTGGTATGCGGATGCCGGATGTCCATCCCAGCCATTGTTTTTGCGCCATACCTGCCCAGATATAAAGGTGTTTGTCCATCCTGCGGGCGGAACATCGTATTCAAAAGATTCCGACAAAAACACTTGAGTTTCGGGAAAGTTCTGAAGGTTGAAAGACAGAGTTTGCTGGCCCAGGTTGCCTATGCTCAGGTCTGCTGTTCCACTCTGTCCCTGATTGAGGCTGAGGCTGACTGGAAAAGGCTGAGGATCAGCCATGGGTGGCATGACTGGCTCGAATGCAGGAAATGTAATGTCGTCCAGCCACACACAGTCGCTATAATGCACCACACTGTCATTTTTGCTGTATTTCCAGCGGAAAGTATGTAACCCCGGCTGAACGGCCCAACTGAACTGTTGCCAGGCCAGATCGCCATACCAATCATCCACAAGCATACTATCCACTCTGAACGAAAAGTAATCTCCCTGGGCGGAGGACGATTTGAACCAGAAAGTGACGTTCCCTGGTTCCAGGATATTCAGGGTAAGTACAAGTGTGCTATTGCATGTACTGCCTATCACTCCTGAGCGAGCAGAATAACTGCCACTATGCACTACGCTCTGCTGTACTGTCCAGGGTTGGTGCCCTTCCATTTGCCAATGCATAGCGGAAAAATCGCCACTTTCAAACCCCTCCGTTGCCCTCAGGATCAGGGGCAGCAACAACAGAAACGAGACAAGTAAAAGCCTGTTCATGGGCTAAATCCTTTATTGGTATTAGTTTTAACTTGGGCAGATAAACCAGGTCAGAGGGCTGCTTGACCCCAAGATCGGTTCAGCTGTCCATGTAATGGTTGAAGTTCTTTCAGATGCACTTCAACGGAATATACATGTCAAACAAACTGTTGCTTATGGTCAAGCTTTATTTCAATGAATACGCTGTGAATGGAGACAGGAAGTATCTTGATATGACGAATCACCCATTACTACCGATACCTATCATACCGAGAGACGCCATAGGGTCAAGTATGGAAGAATCCAGCAGTAAGACAGTAATTCTGTATCTTATCAACGCTCTGAGATACGAGTAAGATAGTCAATAGATTAAGTCAGGTTCAACTCGTCTTCACCTCGAGATCGCCTCGAGTACTCGAGAGTATCTCGAGATGAAGACAAGGTAAAACCAAGTTATTCATGCGAGTATGTGAGAGGTTATTTATTACTCGTACCTGCAGCTCTTTTCCTACTTCTCTACTGCACAACCCACGCCACGCTGGGGATGAGGAGGAGTGGATCACGGGATCCAGACCTGAGGTTTGCTGGCAATACACATAGTTCGAAACCACTAATACCCACTCACAACTGCTTAAGGCTTCAAAGAATCAAGGATTAAGGAAACCTGCCAGAACACCAAACCTCAGCCCTGTGAGGTTTTTTTATAGACAACATTTCCAGCTTCACATTTCTTGACCAGCAAACCCTTAACAGGATAGAAATACAGGATTTTTGGAAGGATAAAAGTATGAAAAGCGATGCGGCATACCCGCTGGCAAAACTAAGAAACATCGGAATCATGGCCCATATCGATGCGGGAAAAACTACTACTACAGAACGGATTCTGTTTTACACAGGATTCTTGCACAAGATGGGTGAAGTGCACGATGGAAACGCTTTTACAGACTGGATGGAGCAAGAACGTGAACGAGGAATCACCATCACTTCCGCCACTGTATCCTGTCATTGGAGAGATTGCCAGATCAACATCATCGATACCCCCGGTCATGTGGATTTCACTGCTGAAGTGGAACGCTCTTTACGGGTATTGGATGGAGCCATAGGTGTATTCTGTGCCGTGGGTGGAGTTGAGCCGCAATCCGAAACAGTGTGGCATCAGGCCAATCGCTATCATGCCCCCCGCCTGGCATACATCAACAAAATGGATCGTGTGGGGGCAGATTACGATCACGTGATATCCATGATTCACGATCGTCTTACTCCTAATGCTTGTGCGATAAACATCCCCATCGGCAAAGAAGATAACTTTGCCGGAGTGATAGATCTGATCACCATGCAAGCCTGGTATTTCGATGCTCTTACTCAGGGCAGCAATACCTCCCATATGCAGATTCCGGATGCATTGATGCCAGAGGCAGAACAGTCCCGGCAAAACCTCCTGGAAGCGCTTAGTGAATATGATGACGAACTGATGATGCTATATCTGGAGGGCGAAGAAGTCCCTGAAGAGATCATTCGCCGGGCCATACGCTGCGGAACCATTGAGCATGGCTTCATTCCCGTGTTGTGTGGATCATCACTCAAAAACAAGGGATTGCAATTGCTCCTGGATGCGGTGTGCGATTTTCTGCCTTCACCTTTGGATTTGCAGGATACCGTGGGCTTTAGCTTGCAAAACCATGATCCCATCAGCATTTCTCCTGATCCGGATGGACCCCTGGTGGCACTGGCGTTCAAAGTACAGGTAGATAAATACGTAGGCCGGCTAGTATATATCAGAGTCTATTCCGGCACCTTAAAAAAGGGCGGAAACTTCATCAATATGGGCACTGGCAAACGGGAGCGGATCTCCCGAATCCTGCAGATGATGTCCAACCGCAAGCATGATCTGGAAAACCTCCACGCCGGTGATATCGGCTGTGTGGTGGGATCAAAAATGCTCTTCACCGGCGATACCATCACCGATGGTAGCATCGAAGTTCTGCTTTCCAAAATGCAGTTCCCGGATTCGGTGATCTCCATTGCCATTGAGCCTAAGACCAAGGCCGATCAGGACAATCTGGCAGAAGCGCTGTCCAGGCTGGCAGAAGAAGACCCTACCTTCCGGGTGCATATCGATAAAGATAGCGGGCAGACCTTGATCTCCGGCATGGGCGAACTGCACCTGGATATCATCGTTGATCGGATCAAGCGGGAGTTTGGTGTATCCGCCAATGTGGGCAATCCCCAAGTGTCATACAAGGAGACCATTACCCGTCCGGTTACGGTATCCGAAACCTTCGAGCGAGAGATGAATGGCAAGGGCAATTATGCCTCGGTCACTTTCAAGCTCCGTCCTATTGCACTGAAAGACCTGCCGGAAGGCGAAAAGAATACATTCACCTGCTCTGTGAGCCAGGACAAAGTACCTTCTGAGTATTGGAAGGCAATTGAAGAGGCTGCCCTCAGCGCGCTATCGGATGGTGCCCTGATCAGCGGTAATGTGGAACGGGTTGCAGTCGAACTGGTTGATGGCGCATTCAATCCCGTCGATTCGAACGAACTGGCCTTCCGGATCGCCACATCCATAGCTATTGGAAAGGCTTTGCGGGAAGCAGCCCCAGTGATCATGGAGCCGATCATGCTGCTTACGGTGATATCACCAGACGACTTTGTAGGTGATGTAATCTCCGATATCAATGCCAAGCGCGGTAAGATCGAAGTCATGAGAAGGCACAATGATTACCAGCAGGAAGTAGTGGCAGATGTGCCGCTTTCGGAGCTCTTTGGCTATTCCACTCGAATCAGAAGCTTATCGCAAGGGCGTGCCATCTATACCCTGGAATTCAAGAAATACGAGATCGCTCCCGTTCAGGTGCAAAGTGAAGTTTTGCGCAGAATCCGGGGATACGTAGATTAAACTTGACAAGTGTGATGATCACATACTACTGGAAATAGGAACACTAAAGCATGAAGGAGAAAGATATGAATATCGAACTGACTATCAATGGCAATATAGCCGCAATGAAGATCGATGGTATCTTGAACAGCGAGAATGCCCATATTTTACAGGAGAAGCTGGCAGGTGTCCTAAACAGTGGAGCCACCACCCTGGAGCTTGATCTTTTGGATTGCCGCAATATTTCATCCACGGGCATTGGCAAAATTTTGTTGTTTTACAAAGACTATATCACCAAAGGTGGTGAGATCGAAGTCGTACGCAGCTCAAACAGCGTGTACGAGCTGTTTTCGATGCTAAAACTGAATCAACTGTTTACTGTCAATCTGGGCTGATATGAGCTTATCGACCAAGGTTCTGGTCGTTGACGATAGCATCGCCATTGTGAACTCCCTTGTGGCGATTCTGGGAATAAGTGGTTTTGAGGTGGATACAGCCTTCAATGCCAGCGATGCGCTCAGAAAGATCCACAACAATGCTTATGACGTAGTGGTTTGCGATATCGAAATGCCCGGGCTTACCGGGCTGGAGTTTCTCAGCAAGGTAAGAATAGAGTTTGGCCGAGAACTTGATGTAATCCTGATGACAGGTTATCTGGAGCACGATTACTTCATTGAAGCGATCAGGCTGGGAGCCAGCGATTTTATCCGCAAGCCCATCGATACCAAGCTGATGATTCGTTCGATCCGGGAATTGGTGCAGCGCAAACGCAGCCGTAGTGACCTGGCGGATTTTTACACCAATCTGGATCGGGCTGAATTCTCTTTTGTAATGTCTCCCCAGCATTTCTCCAAATACGCTCTTTCCAAGATTTTCAGCACCTATCTGAGGCAGAGTTTCAAGGTAGCGCCCAAAGCCATGAATGAGCTTTTGGTCTGTGTGGATGAAATGGTTTATAATGCCTTCATTCATGGCACTTTGAAACTTACTACCAATGAGCGGGCTATGGATCATAACCACCTAAAGACCTTGATTGAGGACAAACTCAAAGAACCTGACATTAGTTCCAAACGGATCAAGCTGAATTTCTCAGTGGACAACTCCTCACGTTGTATTGAGATCAGCGTCGAGGATGAGGGCGAAGGTTTTGATTACAAATATTGGCTGGCACAGGCCAAGCGGGAACCCATAGCCGAGATAGAAGGCCATGGCAGAGGGATTGCCATGCTTTACCATTTGTGTGAATGCCTCGAATTCAGCGAAGCAGGCCGGAAAGTAAAGGTTCGTAAGCACTTGGGTCCCGACAGCCATAATGAAGCTGTATGAGCTGCTGGCATCAGTACCGGATGCCTGCCGTGATGATGCCAGATATCTGATCAGCGATTATCTATCCTGTTCCATTACTGATCTCTCAGTAATGCAGCATACCATCTTTACCGAGACTGACATGACAATACTGAAAGGATGGCTGGAAAAGCTGACGCAGGGCGAACCACCCCAATACATCAGCGGCAGAGCCTGGTTTATGGGGCATGAGTTTGTGGTCTCCCCGGCAGTCCTGATTCCCAGAATGGATACTGAAGTATTGGTGGAGAGCTTATCCAGGCACCTCAAGGGGCAGGAAACCATTCTCGAGATTGGCACCGGAAGCGGAATCATAGCCATTTCCCTGGGCAAGTTACATCCCGATTTGATCCTCCATGCCACCGATATCAGTCCAGCAGCCCTCGAAATTGCCAGACAGAATGCCAAGCGGCTTGACACAAAAGTCTTGTTTTTTGAAACTGATCTATATCCTGATACCAGTGATCGGTATGATGTCATAATCTCAAACCCGCCATATATCAGCACCCAGGAATTCTCAGAGCTTGAGCCCCGAGTGAAAGACCATGAACCCCGGCAAGCGCTTTGGGGAGGTGATGATGGCCTTGAGTATTACCGACGTATCCTGGAAGGGTTGGACAGATACTTGAACCCCGGAGGCTTGATAGCCCTGGAACACGGATATGATCAACAACAAGCGCTAACCGAACTGGCTGGGAACTGGGGACTGAATATCTACGAACGAGGCAAGGATCTGGCCGGCAATGACCGTTATCTAATCTTAAAAAAATAGAATTTACGAGGACGAAATGGACAAGTTTATCATCGAAGGAAATAGAAAGCTAAGCGGTTCGATTCCGGTTAGCGGAGCCAAGAATGCGATTTTGCCTGTGATGGCAGCCTGCTTACTGGCTCCGGGAAAATCCATCCTGAGGAATGTGCCCAATCTGATTGACCTGAAGACCATGGCTCACCTGCTCCGAGTCTTGGGAGCCAGAGTGGAATATGAAAATGGTTCCATGAGCATAGATTCCAAGGATGTCTGCTATTGCGAAGCTCCCTATGAACTGGTGAGTAAAATGCGAGCTTCCATCTATGTATTGGGGCCTCTTCTGGCCAGGCTCAAGGAAGCCCGGGTCTCGTTTCCAGGCGGCTGTGCCATTGGCACCAGACCTGTGGATTTGCATTTGAAAGCCCTCGAAGCCCTGGGGGCAAAAATCGAGATCGAGCACGGCTATATTCATGCCACTGCGGATAAGCTGACTGGTGGCGATGTCCATTTTGAAAAATCCTCCGTGGGGGCTACCATCAATACTCTGATGGCGGCTGTGTTTGCCAGGGGTACTACGAGATTGTTCAATGCCGCCATGGAACCTGAGGTGGATTCCACCATCGATCTGCTCAATAAAATGGGTGCCAAAATCTCAGGTCAAGGCTCCACTACTCTATTTATCGAGGGGGTTGACGACCTGTTTCCGGTGGAAATGCCGATGATCCCGGATCGTATCGAAGCAGGTACATTCCTGCTGGCGGGAGCCCTATCCAGCGAACCTGTAACCGTTACCAATTGCGAGCCCGCGCACCTGACCATCCTTCTGGACAAACTCCGGGAAACAGGTTGTGAGATCCAGATTCAGGGGCAGGATATCACCATCTCTGCTCCCTCAAAAATCAAAGCCACAAATATCCTCACACTCCCTTATCCGGGATTTCCTACAGATCTGCAAGCCCAATTCACCGTGCTCATGAGCATGGCGGATGGGATCAGCTTTATCGAAGATACGATCTTCCCGGATCGCTTCATGCATGTAGCCGAACTCAACCGTTTGCAGGCAAATATCAAGATCGAGCGCAACGTGGCTTGCGTGAAAGGAGTGAAAAACCTCAGTGGTGCCGAAGTAATGGCTACCGATCTACGGGCCAGCGCGGCTTTGGTTCTGGCTGGGATGGTGGCAGAAGGCACGACCACGGTATCCAGAATCTACCATATCGATAGAGGCTACGACCGGATCGAGGAAAAGCTGAATAGCATCGGTGCCAAAATCACCCGGGAAATTGGTTGATCCAGGGGCTCTGAGCAGCCTTCGACAGCTTTCCTAAAGCCTGTCTCAAGATTTCCACATTCACCCGGCTACTTGCTGGGTTCAACGGCGTTGTGATTGCGCTGTCATTACGCACCTGATCCGTATTGACTGCGTATTGATAGCGTAATCGGATCAGGAGGGAGGCAGCAATGCCCTGTTCGGATCCTATGCCTGCCAATTCTGGACTACTACTGGAGAGTACACAAAAGCCGGAAAACGAATCCTTGACAGATATCAAGGGATGAAATATCAAGGATGAAAGCGAAAGGTGAACATAACATGCTGCAATGGGAGATGATAGCCCATGGCAGGGTGCAGGGAGTTGGGTTCCGCTGGTTTGTCCGGCATACAGCCCTGCAGCTTGGCGTTGGCGGATACGTAAGAAATCTTGCCGATGGTTCGGTGTATATCATTGCCGAGGCGGAAGAGTGTGTTCTGAGTAGCTTCAAAGATCAGTTGCACATCGGGAATGGCTATTCCCGGGTTGATTACTGGGAAATTTACAGACTCGACAGCAACAAGAGATATCATGAATTTGAGATTAGATAAAACCCTCTGCTTAGGGTTGATGTTCATGCTGTTTAGCATGGCGGCATTTGCTCAAGCGCAGATCCATACAGTAAAAAAAGGCGATACGCTCTATAGCCTCGCACGCTCGTACGGGGTCACGGTGGAGCATATTCAGAAGCTCAATGGGCTTTCCGGCTCTGCGCTGTCAATCGGGCAGAAACTGAAAATCCGGGAAACTCAGGTAGCTACTCCGGTACCAATCCCGACCCCGGCACCCACGCCACCTACGCCGGTAGTTACTCCGCTTCCCATCCAGGAACCTCAGGTTCCTACACCTTCACCTACAGATCATTCCATTACTTCTCCACGCCCCATCCCTAAAAGCCAATTGCCCGATGACTATTTCTATGAAGTAGCACGGGGTGACAATCTGTACAGGATATCGATCAATCATGGAGTGAAGCTGGCTGATATGCTGGCCTGGAATGGTTTTTCCGATTCGGGTGTATCCATCTTTCCCGGGCAGAGGCTGATTGTGAAGGATCCCGCGACTTTTGATCCTGATCTGGCCCCAGAGCCCAAACCGGTTACTCCGGCTCAGATCATCCCGGCGACTCCGGCAAAGCCAGACACTGTGGTCATCGAAAAGGTCTATATCGTTCAGAAGAAAGATACTCTGTATAAAATTGCCACCGAAAACGGGATGACTGTGGATGCCTTGAAAAAGCTTAATGGCCTTACCTCCAATGATCTTAGGGTGGGGCAAAGGATCTATCTGGCCGGTACGCCCCGTCCTCAAACAGGCTCTGTTCCATCTGCCTCTTTAACTGAAGATGATCTGCTCAAGAAGGATAGAATTCGCAACGATCTGGTAATGCCGGTGGAAGGTAGGGTGCTTTCGGAATACGGTCTGCGCAATGGTAATCCCCACAAAGGAATCGATATAGGGGCGAAGACCGGAACTCCAATCTATGCTGTTCTGGATGGGACAGTGGTCTTTTCAGGCGTACAGGGCGCATACGGAAATGTAGTGGTGATAGAGCATCCAGATTTTGTGATGACAGTCTATGCCCACAACGAGAAAAATCTCGTAAGCGTAAACGATGTCGTAAGTAAGGGTCAGCAGATAGCCACAATCGGTGCTACGGGCAATGCTACGGGTCCTCATATCCATTTTGAATACCGGATCAAGGGTAAAGCCATCAATCCCCGGAAAGTCCTCCCCTTGAACTGAGCGAGTAATAGTATGAAGCGCGAAAACGTATTTGCCGACAAAGCCTTGCAGATCTATCTGAATGAGATTTCCAAGTATAAATCTCTATCCAAGGAAGAGGAGCATGAACTGGGGATCAAGGCTCAGGCTGGGGATAAGGATGCGATAAACAAACTCGTGCAGGCAAATTTGAAGTTTGTAGTCAAGATTGCAGCCCGCTATCAAAACAGAGGTTTATCACTATCTGAGCTCATCAGTGAAGGGAATATTGGCTTGATCAAAGCGATTGAGAAGTTTGATCCTGATAAAGACATCAAACTGATTTCCTACGCCATTTGGTGGATCAAACAGCGGATTATGCTGGCAGTATCCGAAAAATCATCCCTGATTCGGGTGCCCTTGGGCAAATCCAGTGCTGCGCACAGAGTAAAAGCTGTTCAGGAAAGACATTTCACAGAAACAGGTGAAATGGCGACCACCGATGAATTGGCAGATAAAATGAATCTATCCGGCAAGTCCATCGATCTCCTGCGTGAGCAGATGCCGGAGACTTCATCCTTTGATGATGTCTTGCAGACGGATGATTTTCAGGATTATTCCACCCGTGATCTGATGGAAGATAAAGAGATTTTGGATCCGCAAAAACTATATCTGAATGATATGATGAATCAGCGCATCCACAAAGCTATAGACAAGCTGGAACACCGGGAAGCAGAGATTATTCGCACCTATTTTGGGCTCAATGAAGACCATGAATCCAAGAATTTCGCCCAGATTGCCGAGGTGATGGGTCTTTCCCGGGAACGCGTCCGGCAAATCCAGAAAGAAGCCCTCAAGAAAATCCTGGTGGAAATGAAACCGGAAGAGGATGCCTTCCTGGATGATTTTATCGAGAAATACAATTACTAAAGGAGCAAACGCATGTATAAGGATTTCAACGAACTGCTGGCCAAGGTAAAACAAGCTCGCAAAGGATGTGTGGTGATTGCCGCAGCCCAAACTGAATCTGTACTTGATGCGGCAATTCTGGCCAAGCAGGAAAACCTGGCAGAATGTATTCTTGTGGGTGATGCTCCAGCTATAGAAGCCTTGCTAAGTAAAATGGCTCCGGATTTGACGGGTACTTTTGAGATCGTGGATACAGGCTCAGATCTTGCCAAAGCGGCGAAAGTCTCTGTCGCCCTGGTTCGCGAAGGAAAAGCTGATATCATCCTGAAAGGGAAGACAGATACTTCGATGCTGCTCAAAGCAGTACTCGACAAAGAAAATGGCTTGAGAACCAGTGAAGTGATTTCCGATGTACTGGCCTATGAGCATCCGGATGGTTTGAAACTGATGAGCGATGGGGGGATCAACATCCTGCCCGAATTGAATGAGAAAGTTGCCATCATCAGGAATGCTGTGCAGGTGGCTCATGCGCTGGGCAATCCCAATCCCAGGGTGGCGGTGCTATCTGCTGTGGAAGCTGTGAATCCCAAGATGCCATCCACCATGGATGCAGCCCTGATTGCCATGATGAACCAGCGCAAACAGATCCCCGGTTGCATCATCGAAGGCCCGCTGGCATTTGACAATGCCGTGGATCTTGAAGCAGCCAAAACCAAAGGTATCACCAGCGAAGTGGGAGGTCAGGCAGATATCTTGATCGTTCCCAATATCGAAGCTGGCAATATCTTTGGTAAAACCCTCACCTACTACTGTCACTATCGCGTGGCGCACGTGGTAATGGGCACCAGGGCACCGATCCTGATCCCTTCGCGTGCAGACGATGGTGAGACCAAGATGCTGTGTATGGCAATGGGCTTGGCGTGCATAGTCTAGATGAATCTACGTATCATCCAGCTTGGCAAGGATAAAGACGCCTGGCTGACTGAAGCTACGGCGGAATACAGAAAAAGACTTGGCGCACTCTGCAAACTCGAGGTGCTGGAACTACCTGATGTCAGCATCCGGCAAACAGGTTCGCAAGAGCTGGTGATCCGCAAGGAAGCAGATGCAATCCTGGCCAGACTCGAGCCAGATGACTTTGTGGTTTTACTTGATGAACATGGTGAGCAAAAAACATCGCTTGAATTTTCAGCTTTTCTGGATAGTTTATCTGATAGAAAGAGAATTGTCTTTGTGATTGGTGGTGTATATGGCACCGATGAACGGATCAGAAAGCGGGCGAATGTGTGCCTGGCACTATCCCGGCTTACCTTTACCCACCGCATGGCAAGGCTGATTCTCATAGAACAAATCTACCGGGGTCTGATGATCAGTCGCGGTAGAAGCTATCATGTGTGACAGCATGAATACATAAGTACACAGAGGTTATAATGATACAGCTAACAACGATGATGCAATACAACTTGCAATACTCGCTCTGGATGATGTTTCAGGGCATGCTGGGAATATTCCTGTTTATGGGAGTGTTTTATCTGCTCATCTACGGTTTGGAGAAGCTCATACCCCCCAAAGGTGACAAATGAGGCGTCTGGCCATTCTGCTGGTTCTGGTAAGTGCTGCCTGGTCTTTGTGGGGCAGCTTTTCCATCTCTGCGCAAAGAGGGCAGGAACTGCTGGTTGAATTCCAGATGGAGCCTTTTCAGATCATCGAATCTGGCGGTTTTGTCCAGATTCGCACAGATGACGTGGACTATCCTGCCATACCGGGTGCACCGTCTGTGCCATATACGGAGTTCAAGATTGCGATTCCGCCGTATGGTGAAGCAAGTTATGAAGTCCTTTCAGTCACTACCGAAACCCTCAATCTCCCCGCCCGGGTTGCACCTGTGCCCACGATCCGTGATGATAGTTCCCTTTCGGAGTATGAATATAGCATCAATGAAGCTCTGTACCGCCAGACGAATCCAGGCCTGATCAGTAGTAGCAACAGGCTCAATTTCCGGGGTCATCCTTTCTACTCCTTGACACTCAATCCCTTTCAATATGATGGAGACAAACAGCTACGGGTAACTACCAGTGCTCAGATCAGGATTTCTCTGCAGGGAAATACTAATGAGCGCAGCTCTTACCAGGAGGACGCCATCACCGAGCTGATGCTGTCCCAATTCCTGAATCCTGAATCGGGCCGTGTCTGGCAGGAAACCTCCCGAAACCAGATCTATTACACCGATTTCTCCAAGTCTGGCTGGTGGATGCGGATCGAGACATATACACCGGGCATGTTTAAAATCTTCGGATCGCAGATCGCCGGGAAACCTATTGGTGATATAGATCCCCGCAGTTTCAGGCTCTTCACTACTACCGGCCAGGCCCTACCTTTTATGGCTGTAAATCCTGGCAATGAACTGCTGGAGGTTCCTATCTATGTCTCCAGTGGGGGAAGTTCCAGCTTTACCAATACAGATTTCATCGCTTTCTATGGTACGGATCGAACCGGCTATAGCCAGAATTCATCGATCCAGGCCAATCCTCTGTATCACAATCCATATTCAAACAATACTGTCTATTGGCTCACTGCGGAATCGCAGTTTCCTGGAGAACCCTTACGGATTACCGATCAGGTTCATACAGAATGGACTGATACTATCACCCAGCAATTGGATACAGTCCATATGGAGAGTGAGAACCATCGGCGCGAACTCTATGGGCATGATTGGTATGACACCAGGCTTTTCGGCAGCACTACTGCCAACTACGATTTTACGATCGATCTGCCGGATTTGCATTCAGGCTTTTCCCAAACCCTGCAATTTCGCCTCAAGCAGGAAGATATATCCTCTGCCCTCACGCACAGCATCATGGTATGGGTAAACAATGTACTGGTGCCCAGCAATCAATCCAATCCCCAGATCCACACCTGGCTGGGGACAGCTACATTCGATTTCTCAGCCAGTGTCAATAGCTTCAATGAAGGTAACAATACCATCCGTATCCAGGTCATCAGAGGTAATTTTACTGATAACCTCTTTCTGGACTACTATCGTGTGACATACACACGCAAGTTTACCAAGGGTACATATCAATACATAGTAAACCCTGCAAATAGCAGCAGTATAAGCCCCACCCGCTATGCCTTTACAGGCTCCTCATCAAACGTTGAGGCATACCTAGTAAGTTCAAACCAATCGGTATATCGTTTACCGGTCACTACTACTGAAGATGGGTTTTATGTAGTAGCATCCGGTACGGACACATCCCGGATCGTGGTTCTCAGATCAAATGAATACTTTGCACCTCCTGTGCTCCGGCACCACGTACCTGACAACCTTGCCGACAATAGCGCTGCTTACGAGAACATCATCATTACGCCTGCAGAGTTTGCCAGTAAAGCTCAGGAACTGGCTGGAATCTATCAGCAAAGCTGGGGGCTCAGCTCCAAAGTAGTATTGCAGGATGACATCTTTGCCCAGTTCAATGGAGGCCATCCCGATCCTCTGGCGCTCAGGCAGTACATCCGTTATGCATTTTATAACTACCCTGCCCCGAAGCTCAAGACGGTTACTCTGCTTGGGCTGGGCACCGTTGACTGGAAAAACTACTCCGGCAGTGCTGCTGCCAAAAACAGGATCATGATCTATCAGCATCCCAGCAATCTTACCCGAACTGCTTCGGATGACTATCTGGGGATGATCAATACAAACAACTATCCTGAAGTAGCCATTGGCCGTTACCCGGTTAGCAGTGTGGCGGAATTGACCACTATGCTGAACAATTTCCGCAGTTACACAGAAACCCCTACTCCAGGCCTGTGGCGCAACTCCATGGTCTTTGTGGCGGATGATCTCAATAATGGTAATACTACCGGAGAGTGGGATCATACCGTGGACACTGAGGAAGTATCCCGGCTCCTGCATCCCTCACTCATGATCGACAAGATCTTTGCTGTGGAATACGAATACGACGAGTTTCAAAACAAACCCCGGGTTCGGGATGAGATGTTCAGCAAAATCAATGAAGGCAGGTTGATATGGTATTATGTGGGGCATGGCTCATTTGACGTCCTGGGTGCAGAAAACTATTATACCGGGGCGACGGATATGGGACGGTTTCAGAATGCCGGAAAACTGCCTCTCTTCATCGCTTCTTCATGCAAGGTGAGCCACCTGGATTACTGGGCTATCGATAGCCTGGGGCAAAAGACGGTGCTGATGAACAACCTTGGCGCAGTGGCCTCAATCGGGGCTACCCGCATCAGCTATCCATATCCCAATAATCAACTGATGAAGAGGGCTCTGGCGAATATCGCCAATCTGCGCAATCCCGTGGCTTACTCCCTGATGGATGCCAAAATCCGTTATACAGAATGGAATAGCAACGATGAAACCTATATCCTCCTGGGAGATCCCAATCTGAGAGTGATCCCTCCCCAAAGGGACAGCACCATGACCATCTCCAAAGCCGGACGTACCGATATCATGCAATCCCGGGAAAGGGCTATAGTATCGGGTCAATATCCCCAGCCGGGTCTAGCAGGTGAGGCTGATCTGATCGCTTTTGGCACAGATAATACATACTCCCTGAGTGGCAACGCTCTCTCGCAAAAAGGTGCTCAGCTTTTCCGGGCTAAAGTGAGCGTGAATAGCTCCAGCTATACTGGTAGTTTCTTCATTCCAGATGATATCGTGAGTGGTGAATCAGGAGTAGTAATTGCCTATACCTGGGATGAGACATCCAGGCGTGATTATCTCAGCTATTATCATCCGCTCAAGCTCTCTGATGAAGCGATAGCGGTGCCTAACCCAACCGGTCCCAGCATCCAGCTTTTTCTAGGCTCCTACGACTTTCGGGAGGGGGATGTAGTTGGCTCTTCACCAATGCTGTATGCCAGGATCAGTGATGAACATGGCATCAATGTAACTGGCAGCGCCGGGCACAACATCCTGCTGATATTGGATAATGCCTTGCAGCCCATTCCGGTGACGCAATACTTCAGTTATGATACAGATTCTTACACCACGGGCACGCTGGTATATCCACTTACAAATCTCAAAGAAGGCCCGCACACACTGCAGATCGTGGCTTTTGACAATTTTAACAAACCTGAAGTAGCCAATACTACCTTTATCGTTAGGAAAAGCGGAGCTATCTCGCTGGAAAACCTGCTGGTCTATCCGAACCCTGTCCAGACCAATGCCCATGTCACATTCATCATCTCCCAGCCCGCAGAGATTACGCTGGATATCTTTACCATGAGCGGTAAACGCATTCGCAGGATTACAACTCAGGCTGTGCAGGGATTCAATCAGATTCCCTTTGATGGCCGCGACGATTTTGGTGCAAGGATTGCCAACAATACCTATTTCATTCGGATCAAAGCTAAGACCTCAGACGGCAAAAGCATAGAAAAGCTGGAACGTCTGGTCATATACAAATAGATGGAGCCCCTACCATGAAGATCTACAATACCCAAACCCGCAACAAAGAGGAATTCATCCCGCTGGAACCTGGCAAAGTGAAGCTCTATGCCTGCGGACCTACAGTATATAACTACTTTCATATCGGCAATGCCCGTGCCTTTGTGTTCTTTGATGTTGTCCGCCGCTATTTTGAATGGCGGGGATACGATGTTACCTATGTACAGAATGTTACCGATATCGATGACAAAATCATAGATCAGGCTTTGGGTGAAGCAGTGAGCTTTGAGACCATTGCCGCAAAATACACTCAGGCTTTTCTGGAAGACACCCTGGCTCTGGGCATCAAGCCTCCTCACTATCAGCCCCGGGCCACAGAGATGATGCAGGAAATGATAGACCTGATCGATTCTCTGGTCAAGCAAGGCTCTGCTTACGAGGCTGGTGGGGACGTGTATTTTGATACTCAAAAGCTTCCTGATTATGGCAAGCTTTCCGGTAAGACTGTGGAAGAACAGCTTCCCGGGGCACGGGTGGCAGAAAACCTGCAAAAGCTTCATCCTGCCGATTTTACCCTTTGGAAAGCCAGCAAGCCCGGCGAACCCAAGTGGCAGAGTCCCTGGGGTGAAGGTCGTCCCGGCTGGCACACGGAATGTGTGGTAATGGGTCAGAAATACCTGGGTGAGACCTTTGACATCCATGGGGGCGGCGTGGATTTGATCTTTCCGCATCATGAGAATGAACAAGCCCAGGCACTTGCGCTCACAGGAAAGCCCCTGGCCCGATACTGGATGCACAATGGCTTCCTGAATATCGAAGGTGAGAAGATGAGCAAAAGCCTGAACAACTTCTTCACCGCCAGAGATGTCCTCGGAGAGTATGATGCCGAAGCAATCCGCTTCTTTTTCCTCTCCAAACACTACCGCTCTCCGATAGATTTCAACCGGGAGATCATCGCAGAATCAGCCAAAGCCTTGAAGAACTTCTATCAGGCCTTGAAGGCAGTAGATTACCTTAATATTAACAATCCTGATCTGTCTGATCCCGGACTCGAAGCCCTCAAGCAGGACTTCATCAATGCCATGGATGATGATTTCAATACCGCCAAAGCCGTTGCGGTGCTTTTTGATCTCAGTCACAAAGCAAAAAATCAGGCCTTGCCTGTAAGCCACAGACAAGCCGCAGCCCAGCTTTTGGTAGAGCTTGGCGCTGTGCTGGGCTTCTTCCAGAATCTGGACATGAACCTGCAGGAAGACATTCCCAATCTCTCCAAAGGCTTGATCGAATTGCTGATTGAGTACCGGACGCAAGCTCGAGCCGAGAAAAACTGGGCTCTTTCGGACCGCATCAGGGACGATCTTGCCAAATTGGGCATAGAACTCAAAGATACTCCATCCGGGATTACCTGGAATTTGAAGGAATAAAACAATGAAAAAGCGCAATTACATCATTCTGGCCATTGTACTGATCCTGGCCATATTATCACCGTTTGTTTTCAGAAGCCTGGGCGGACCAAGGCTGAGTAAGCCTGAGAGTGTCATTTACGATCCTACCGGCGATCGGTTCCTGATCTCCAATGTAGGCAGCAAAAGCATCGTTGCGATGTCTCCGGAAGGCAAGTTCAGCAAGTTTATGGATAAAGGCTTTACTGCTCCCAAGGGCATGATCTACCGCGATGGGATGCTGTTTGTAGCGGATCAAAAGCAAATTCATATCATCGATGTGAACGATGCCAGCATCATCGAAAGTATCCCTATCGAAGGTGCGGTCTCACTGAATGACATTGCCATTGGTGAAGGTGGGCAGATCTATGTGACCGATATGGGTGGTGATGCTGTGTACATCTATGATAAAGGCAGCAAAGCACAGGAGAAAATCATAAGTCCTCTGCTCAAGTCTCCCAATGGCATCATCTACGATCGCCCCCGCCGGCAGATGTTCGTCGTCTGTTTTACCAAACATTCTCCCATTCTTAGCCTCAATGTTGTCGATAAATCAGTAACAATCTTCAAGGATACGATCTACTCCGATCTGGATGGTATTGCCATCGATGATCCGGGCAGAATCTTCTTCAGCAGTTGGCAGGATGATACCATCATCGAGATTCCTCAAGAGCAAAATCGCTTTATCGCCACCCGAACCGGCTACAAGGATGCTGCAGACATGTATTATCATCTGCCGACCAATGAATTGATTGTGCCGCTGTTTTCTTCAAACCGGATCGTACGGATTGATCTGGATAAATAACCTTTAGACGAGAATCGTGAAGACTGATAGCTGCGTTATCCTGGAAGCAGATAGCGTGATTAAGCTCTTTAGCGAGGAAGCGCAGTTTCAAAGAGAACTGGCTGTATATATCAGCCAGCCGCCCCATGTGTCCAGGCTATTGGATTATGGTGATGCTGGCTCCGGCATACCTGAGGGCTATGGTAATTACATACGTTGCCAGCGCATTCAGGGGAAGCCCTATCTGGATCATCCTGATAGTTTCCAAGCCGATCTGCTGGGCACCAGTATTGCCAGGTTTCACCAGTATAGCTATGATGGCACCAGCGCTTTGTGCCATATCGACAACCAACCAAAAAACATACTCTACGACGGAAATGGTTACTGGCTGGTGGATTTTTCTGATAGCCGCCACGAAGTCCCTGAATATGATCTCACGCATCTGTTTCTTTTCTGGGTGGAGGAATTTCCCACCCCGCACCTGCAGCACTATGTAATATCATTTCTAACTGCTTATGCAGAGATTATCCAACCCCGGGCTCAGGCTTGGCGAGGCTGTATGATAGCCAATGTCAGGCGTTTCGACGAGCGGCGCGGGAGATTCAACCATCTGGCCAGAAAGCTCCCTGAAGCTGAGGTGAATTCTAGTAGAGAATGGTTGATTGACTCACTGGAGATTCATAAATATTTCCTTGCCAAAAGCACCGATGTGTTTAGCTTGGCTTGAGAAGAATAATAACACGAGGAAGACAAAATGAAAAGAGCACTCTTTGCTGCACTACTTCTTATCTTTGCGGCCAGCCTGGCCGCTCAAACCGGAATCTTTGGGATTTCTTTCGGACAGACCTTCACTGATCTGGACAAGATGCTGAAAAGCAAGGGCTTTTCCGAGTTCAAGACAGATAAGGAAGCTAAAATCTATACAAACTCCACAATTGAGAATTTTGTGGAAGTTCAGATTTATCTAGACAGTGTTACAAACAAGGTCTCATCCTGGTTTGCATATTTTTACAATGATGATAGTGATAAGGCTTATGATTCCGCCATGACTGTATTAAGTGATATTCATGGCATATATATTATCTGGGATGATATCGATGAAGTATATGTCTGGGAGCTTGATTCATACAAAGCTGTGTACTTATACGAGAGCACCGGCGGGGATTGGATTGCCGAATATTCGGATTGGGATGAGTATTATGATGACGATTACTGGTGGTATTGAGCCGCCAGTACCAACAAACAACCTGAGCTATAATTATAACCAGAGGTATAAAAAAGTGAAAATCGCAGCCCTTACAATAATGTTTCTCATGCTTTGCATCAGCGGTTTTGCCCAGACGGGGATCTTCGGTATTTCCTTTGGTCAAAGCGCAGCGGATCTGGATAAAGTAATGAAAAGCAAAGGATTCACAAGTGTCGTAAGAGAATACGAGGGTAAGGTTTATACGAATCCCAAGATCAACTACCTGGTGGAAGTACAGGTGTTTATGGATAAGACCACGAATAAGGCCTATACATGGAATGCGTATTTTTACAACGAAGCAGACAGTGACAAAGCGCTTGAAGCTGCAAAAGCTCTTGTATATGCTATCCACGGAGAGGAGTATGTCTGGGATTACTGGGACGATGTATATGTATGGGATATCGGCTCTGGCAAAGGGGCATACCTGTATCTGAACGATGACAATGAATGGACAATTGAATACTCCGATTGGGATGATTACTATGAGGATTTCTATTAGACTGATCTGCCTTGAAATGTGTACTTTCGTTCATAATATAACGAAGGCGGATCAGCGATCCGCCTTTAGTTTTCTGCCAAAACAATAATGCTCCAGCACCAGGATTCAACTGGCTTGTCCAAGAGGTGTTTACTACAGGATCACCTCGAGATCACCTCGAGTACTCGAGGTGATCTCGAGATGAACATGAGAGGAAGACGAAGTAACCTGTTGACCAACAAGGCATTCTAAGATGCACAAGATACAGCATTGAGTCCAGCACAAGCCAGGCTTACTTGGAGAGCGTTATCTTGCGCAGATATCTTTAAGATCGTTGCACATGAAAGTGGACAAAAAGTATATGTAAATAGTTCTTGACAAGATATATAGCATCTGTACATTGACTTCATCATTAACACGGAGTTAATCATGGAAAAACAGATTATAACAATGGCCGATCAAGAACTTGCAAACCGCATAGAAAAGCGTTGCCACTTTCTTAAAGACATTGAAAAGATAATAAACTGGAAGC